>UMCO01020244.1_pt1 | contig 31458 bp, 28 predicted proteins | sample 1964251 | NCBI WGS metagenome assembly UMCO01 (sample SAMEA4835970, study PRJEB28245) | human gut metagenome | biome: gut microbiome; material: fecal sample | place: Denmark | collected 2008
CGCTCGTCCTGAAACTTGAGGATCGGCTGACGCGCCGCCGTGGTCTCGTCCGGACGGGTGATCGGAGCGTTGTGAGGAGCGCTCTTGAGAATGGCGGGATCCTCCGCGGCCTCAATGGCAATCTTCTTCATCACCTCGATGAAAGCGTCCAAAGTCTCGATCGACTCAGTCTCCGTAGGCTCGATCATGATGGCCTGATGGAAGAGCAGAGGGAAGTAGATCGTCGGAGCGTGGAAACCGAAGTCGAGAAGCCTCTTGGCGACATCCAGTGTCGTGGCGCCTTCTCTCTCAACGGTTCCATCCGCGGCCTTCCTTGCGCCGTCGTTCACAAGGCCGTCATAGACGAACTCGTGCTTGCAGACGGTCGGGATCGGAAGCTTGTAGTACTCCTTGAGGCTCTCCTTGATGTAGTTGGCGCCGAGGGTGGCGTACTTGCCGACCAACTTGACGTTCTCACGACCAAGCGAAAGGATGTAGGCATAGGCCCTGAGGATCACGCCGAAGTTGCCCAGAAATCCAGACACCTCACCGGCCGTCTTCTCGCAGCCGTCAGCGTTCTTATTCTCATCGCTCTTGCCAACACCGGCACGTCCACGTACCTTGAACTGGCCATATTCATCCTTGACCACCTTAGGAACAGGAAGGTAAGGGACCAGTTTCTCGCAGACTCCGACAGGGCCTGAGCCTGGACCGCCGCCACCGTGAGGGGTGGAGAACGACTTGTGCAGGTTCAGGTGCAGGATGTCGAATCCCATATCGCCTGGACGGGCCACGCCGATGAGCGGGTTCATATTCGCTCCATCATAGTAGAGAAGGCCTCCGCATCCGTGGATGAGGGCGGCGATCTCCTCTATGTCCTTCTCGAAGAGTCCGAGGGTGTTAGGGTTCGTCATCATGATGCCGGCGATGTCGTCGCCCAAAAGCGGTTTGAGGTCGTTCACGTCCACGAGACCGTCTGCCTTGGACTTAACGACAACCACTTCCAGACCGCAGACAGCGGCGCTGGCAGGGTTTGTACCGTGAGCGCTGTCCGGCACGATCACCTTGGTTCTCTTCAGATCCCCGTTAAGGATGTGGTACTGACGCATGATCATCAGACCGGTCAGCTCACCGTGGGCGCCGGCGCAAGGATTGAACGTGAAATGGGACATTCCCGTTATCGCGGCCAAAGCCTTGTCCATATTATAGTAAACCTCCAGGGCGCCCTGAACCGTGGACGCAGGCTGCAACGGATGCAGCCCGAGGAAGCCCTTCATCCCGGCGATCTCCTCGTTGATCTTCGGGTTGTACTTCATCGTGCAGCTTCCCAGAGGATAGAATCCAGTGTCCACACCGAAATTCATCTGGGAAAGGTTCGTGTAGTGACGCACGACATCAACCTCGCTCACCTGAGGAAGTCCAACTGCCTCAGACCTTCTGAGTCCAGCCGGAATCTCGTCAGTGGTGGAAGTCCACTCGTTCTTGCCGAGGGAATAGCCGACTCTCCCCTCTTTGGAGAGTTCGAAAATAAGCTTATCGTAATATTTCATACTTCTTAGGCCTCCTTCACCAACGCGACGAGAGCGTCAATCTCGGCTTTCGTCCTTCTTTCAGTAGCACAGAAACTTACATAGCCTTCCTCTGTCTCAAGTCCGGCGAAGAATCCACCGTCGTGCAGCTTGATGTGAAGCCTCTCGACAGGCATCAGCGGCTTGAGCACGAACTCCTTGAGGAACGGCTTGTCAAACACCTCGGCGAACTTGCCGGTCTTAAGAAGCTCATCGTGGAGATAATGCGCCGCGGCGTAGGAGCGGTCGTTGACCTCCTTGAGTCCCTTCGGGCCCATAAGCGACATATAGACAGTCACATAAAGGGCCATAAGGCTTTCGTTGGAACAGATGTTGGACGTGGCTTTCTCACGGCGGATGTGCTGCTCGCGGGCCTGAAGGGTCAGACAGAAGCAGCGGCGGCCCTGAGTGTCACGGGTCTCACCGACAATCCTTCCGGGGAGCTTGCGGACATATTCCTTCCTGCAGGCCATGAAGCCCACGTAAGGGCCGCCGAAACTCATCGGGACGCCGAGGCTCTGGCCGTCACCGACAGCGATGTCAGCGCCCCACTCCGCAGGAGTCTTCAGCACCGCGAGAGCGGAAGGGTCGCAATATTCAATGAATATTCCGCCTTCCTCGTGGATGGCCTCAGCGAAGCCGGTCAGGTCCTCGACGATTCCGTAGCGGTTGATCGAAGGGACGATGACTCCGGCGACATCATTCTTGGCAAGCTCGGCCTTCATGCAGTCCGGGCAGGTCTGTCCGTCCTTGCAAGGAACCAGGGCCAGTTCGATGCCGTGGTAGCCGGCGTAGGTCTGGATTGTCTTGATGACGTTAGGAAGCAGGGAGGATGAAACCAGCACCCGTGACTTGCGCTTCGTGCAGGTCGGAGCCATCTTCACGGCCTCGGCGGCTGCTGTCGGGCCATCGTACATCGAAGCGTTGCTGATGTCAAGCCCTGTCAGCGCGCAGATCATGCTCTGGTACTCGAAAATGTACCTGAGGGTTCCCTGCGAAATCTCGGCCTGATAAGGAGTGTACGCCGTCAGGAACTCCGAACGGGATGTGATGTAAGGAACGACAGACGGTGTGTAGTGGTCGTAGGCACCCTGACCGACGAACACCTTCAGTTTCTCGTCCTTCTTGTCCAGAGACTCGAAGAAGTCCCTGACCTCCTGCTCGGACATTGCCTCCGGCAGGTCATATTCACCCTTGAAGATGACATCCTTCGGGACATCGGAATAGAGGTCGTCCAAAGACTTCACCCCTACGCGGCCGAGCATCGCGCGGACATCATCTTCAGTGTGAGGAAAATAAGGGAAAGATGACATATTACTCGCCGATCTTTGCCTTGTAAGCGGCCGCGTCCAAAAGGGTGTCAACCTGTGAAGGATCGCTCATCTCGACCTTGATGATCCATGCCTCGTAAGCGTCCTCGTTGATCTTCTCTGGAGCGTCCTCAAGTTCTGGATTGACCTCGACAACCTTTCCGGACACAGGAGAGAGAAGCTCGCTGGAAGCCTTCACGCTCTCAAGAGCGCCGAATTCCTCACCGGCCTCAACCTCGTCGTCAACCTCAGGGAGGTCGGCGTAAGTGATGTCGCCAAGCTCCTTCTGCGCGAAATCTGAAATACCGATGACGGCGATGTCGCCTTCAACCTTTACCCATTCGTGGTCCTCGCTGTAACGGAGGCCTTCTACTACTTTGCTCATAGTGAATCTATTAATTTATGAATATATTATCTAAAACGCTTGCTGAATCTCTACTTCTTATAATTAGTCTGATAGAATCTCTTCTTCACAACCTTTCCCGGGAACACCTTCTTGCGGATGCGCACGGAAAGCGGAGCGTCAAGAGCGCCACATTCCCTCTTCACGAGGGCGAAGCAGATGCTCTTGCCCAGCGAGATGCTGTGGTAGCCAGTGGTCACGACTCCGACCTCTGTGCCGTCCTCAAGCTCGACCGGATAGCCGGCGCGAGGAATGGCCTTGTCCGCAAGCTCGATGCCCACGAGCTTCATCTTGGTGCCGTTGGCCTTCTGGTCAGCGATGGCCTCCTTGCCGATGAACTCGTCCTTGTCCAGTTTGCAGAACATGCTGAAACCGGCGGCGACAGGAGAGATCTCCGGGGTAAGCTCGTCACCGTACAAAGGCAGTCCGGCCTCGAAACGCAGGGTGTCACGGCAACCGAGTCCGCAAGGCACCACACCGGCCTTCAGGAAAGCGTCCCAGTACTTCACGATGAGGCCCGGAGCCGCGTAGATCTCGAATCCGTCCTCGCCAGTGTAACCGGTACGGCTGATGATGACCCTCATTCCGGCATCCTCGAAATCCTTGAATGTGTAGAATGTCAGGCTGGCGGCATCGGCGGCGTAACCGAGAACCTTCACGAGTGTCTCCTCGGCCTTAGGGCCCTGGAGCGCGATCTGTCCCCAGTTGTCGGAATCGTTGACCAATTTCACATCGTAACCCTCGGCGTGATCCTTTATCCAGAGGAAATCCTTCTCGATGTTGGCGGCGTTCACCACGAGAAGATAGTGGTCAGCGGTGAACTCCTTGTAAACCAGAAGATCATCCACGGTGCCACCGTCAGGGTAAAGCATCATTCCGTACAGCACCTGACCAGGAACCATAGGACGGATGTCATTGGTGAATATGTGGTTGACGAATTTTTCCGCATCCGGGCCGCTGACGAAGATCTCACCCATGTGAGACACATCGAACATACCCACATTGTTGCGGACCGCCAGATGCTCCTCTGTGATCGAAGAGTACTGAATCGGCATATCGAATCCAGCGAAAGGACTCATCTTGGCTCCAAGAGCCACGTGGCTGTCATGAAGACAGGTAACTTTGAGTTGCTCCTCCATAATCAATTATCAGTGTTTAGTATATAATATTCAAGAAATATTAAAGTGCGAGCCTGAGCCCGAAAGTACCTTTGATGTTCTTGGCAGGCATGTACGACCTGTTGGTGATGCGGCAGGCATCCCAGCGGCTGGCGCAGCTTCCGCCACGGAGAATCCTCGTCCCGCCCTCAGTGGCGCCGACAGGATTGACCTGGGAGTCTTTTGAATATTCCGCAGCGCGGTCATAGCACCACTCCCAGACGTTTCCGCTCATGTCGTATATTCCCAACTCGTTGGCCTTGCGGGTCTTGACATCCTGCGGTTTTGACTTCGCATTGTCAAGGAACCACATCGCGTCATAATCGTTGGAACCGCTGAAGCCATAGTGACGGGACTTCTGGCCACCTCTGGCAGCATATTCCCACTCAGCCTCGGTCGGAAGACGGAACTTGCGGCCGGTCATTGTGTTGAGTCTGCTGATGAAGGTCTGGCAGTTGTACCAGGAGACGTTTCCGACAGGCTTCTGAGGTTCATCCAAGTCGTTAAGATAAGGTACAGAACCCATCACGGCGTTCCAAAGGGCGACGGTCACCTCGGTCTCCCCTATCCCGAAATCGTCAAGAGTGACAGGATGGGCCGGAAGCTCGTTCTCCGGGACAGAGAAATTATTGTACGGCGCATCCGAGGTATTATATCCCATTGAAAATGTTCCACCTTTGACTTTCACCATCCTGAAAGTCACGTCACCGACAGTGAAGACTTCCGGTTTCGCGTCCGAAGCGTCAATTTTCTCACGGTCAATCGCCGTTCCTTCAATCGGTCCCAAGATGGCGTCCGTCAACACATCTTCCGTCAGCTGCGCAAGCCTGAAACCGACCTTGGCCCTCTTGGTGTGACAATCCACCTCCATCCTTTCCAAGACGGTGCGGACAACCTTGCCATCCTTCCCGGCAGGTCCTTCCGGATCAATGGCCAGCTCCATAGGCTTGAAATATTCATTACTCGTGGCCCCTTCAGGCACAGCGTCATAACTGTCAAGGCACCATTCAGCGACAGAAGTGAAGTCCTTACCGTTCTGAATCTTCTGGGCATATTCCCACTGAGCCTCGGTCGGAAGTATGAATATCTTGCCGGTGGCTTTGTTCAGCTTGCCCAGGAACTTCACGGCATCGTTCCAGGACACCATATCGGCCGGAGCGTCCGGGTTCTGCACGGAACTCGGGTTGCTGCCCATAACCGCCGTCCACAGAGCCTGTGAGACCGGCTTGGAGCTGATGACGAATCCGCCAAGGGCGACCTCGTGAGGAATCCCGTTAGTGATTTTCCTGCGGTTGTCCGCGGAAAGCCCCATCGTGTAGTGTCCGGCCGGGATCTTGACCATATCAAACGTGACGTCCCCGACTGTATATTCCATCTGGTAGTCCACTTTCACGGGCTTCTGTACCGTTGTCTTGCAGGCCGAAACCGACAGAGCGGTGGCCAAAACGGCGGTAATGTTTAAAATTTTATTCATTTTACGCAATATTCTTAAAAATCACAATCTCAAATGTAATCAAAAACTTTCAATTTGAAAACACTGTCAACGAATGTCACGGATTTTCCTGTGCAGGTTTTCAGGCAGAAGCTCAGTCAGATGGCCTCTGGCACTTTTCGGGACAAAAATCTTTTTCAACGACGCCCCGTAGAATGCATCGTCACCGATGAACTCAAGACCGGCCGGAAGAACAATTTCCTCCAATGACTCGCAGGCCAGAAAAGCACCGGCGCCGATCGCCTTCAACCCCTTGTTGAATTTCACCTTGTTCAGCGAGAAGCACTCCTCGAAAGCGCCGTCCCCGATGGCGACCAATCCGGCAGGACAACTTACAGAACGAAGTTCCCAGCATCCGAAAAAAGCCCCGTCTCCAATGAATATCAAGTCCTTGGGCAAACGGATGCTTTTCAGCCAGCCGCATTCGCGGAAAGCCTCGCGCCCGATGTGCGTGACCGTCGGGGGGAGGAATATCTTGTCAAGGAACGAAGCCCTCTCCTCTTCGGGAATATCCTCGCCGATCTTCCTGTCCTCGGCCATATAGGGTTGAAACGCGAAAACTCCGTCACAGATGACTTTCGTGCCATCCTTGACGTGAACCTCGCTCGGATAGTTCTCAGCGTCCAGCAGCTTTGTGCCGTCAGCTGAGTAATTGCAACAATTGTCATTGTCCCAGACATCACACCCGCGGTCCTTTTCGGTGGCCGACGTGTCAAGTCTGAGAACCTGTAGCCAGTCTTGCATATTCAGAAAATATTATGTCAGAAAGATTTCAGGAACTCGAGATCTTTTTTGAGCATTATCTTAGGCTCCATCAAGGCGACTTTCTGGAACAGTTTGAACTGGTTGGCCTTGGAAAGATAGACCTTGTCCTCGTGCTTTCCTTTGCGCCACCATTTGTAGAAGCCGATAGGGTCGTTCTCGAACGGGATTCTCGCCAGGATCTCCGATGTGTAGCCCGGAAAGTCGATCGTCAGGCCAAGCCCCATAAACTGCTTGTAGTACTGCTGGTCAGCCCTTCGCAGCTTGCTCATCAACGGGTTATAGACCTCGAACGTGTCCACCTGCATCGTCTTTTCCCTGACGATCATCCTGTGGATCCTGACCGGGTCATAGTTCAGCCACGCCCCTACCCTCAACGTCTTTGGCCCCTCCTCTGTCTCAAGGGTCAAATCGTCCATCGAGTAATACACCTTCTCCGGGTCGAGAGGATAAACTTGATCGGTTTCCGCCATAGCAAACGACTTTTTAAAACATTACGACAAAGATAGACAAAAAAATTGTCCAAAGAAAGCCGTGGGAGGGCAGAAAAAACGTTTCCGCGCGGAAAGCAGGGAAAGCAGGCTCCTAAAAATGAAATTTCTTGTGCTTCAGCCACAGGCCGTAAACCTCGCTCACATTGCCGGCGGTCACGAATGACTTGATGCCTTCCCGCTTGAGGAACTCCATCAGATTGGAGAACTCCTCCTGCGTCAGGAGCGACTGTATCTCTATGCTCTTCTCGCCGGTATAGCCGCCGATTACCTCGTAGAGGCTGCATCCTCTTCCAAGCTGGTCGATGATGAAACGGCGTATCCTGTCATATTCATTGGAAATCACACAGACTCTTTTCCGCTTGTTCAGGCTGGCGGTGAAGTAGTCCACGACCAGGCCGTTGATCCACGTGCCGATCAGGCCGATGATCACCATCTTGAAAGGATTGATGGCGAAGGCTGTGCAGCAGATCATCGCTCCGGCCACCGACACGGAAGCTCCGATGTCAAAATGCAGGTACTTGTTGACAATCTTCGCCAGGATGTCGAGACCACCGGTGGAGGCGTTGATGTTGAACAGGATAGCCTGTGAGAGACTAAGAAGGAGAACAAAGCAGCAGAGGTCGAACCAGATGTCGCCCATCACGGAAGTCGTACCCGGTTCCATCAGGCTCTGATAAGGCATCACCCACGCCCAGAAATCCATCAGAGGTCCGAGGATCATGGCCGTATAGACCGTCTTTGCCCCGAATTCCTCACCGATCAGCAGCCAGGCCAGAACCAAGAGTATGGCGTTGATGATGACCACGAAGAGAGAGACTTTGATCTGGATGCCGAAGAAGGTCTCGAATATTCCCGAAAGGACAATTGACAGACCGGACACCGTGCCGATGATAAGTTTGCTTGGAACAAGGAAATAGTAGACTGCCGCGGCGGCTACCATCATGCCGAGGGTCATGATTATGGCTTCTTTCCAGAACTTCCCGGTGGCCACCAACCCTGCGACCTTTTGAATCTTCTCGTTCATTATAATTAGTGTTATCTTTATTTGTCATTCCAAAAACCGGGCGCAAAGTTAGAACTATTTTCCGGAAATCCCCTTTTTTTCACGCCATTTCTCAATCCCGCCCGAAAGGTGATGGAAAACCAGATAAATTTCGTAAGATTTGAAATCTTTATGAAGAATATGAATCACTGGCAACACTAAAACAAAGAACACAATGAGAAGAATCGTTTCGCTTCTGGCTATCTGCGCCGCGCTTGTTTCCTGCGGGAACACCGGCGGCAAATCCACCGGAGATGAGTTCCAGTCCATCAACTGGAGAGACAATGACGCCGCGGCGGTCATCTGCGTGGGCATGTACACCAATGAGTCCGACCTGAGAGACTCCGGGCTGTTAGACCGCTACTCAAAGTCCTACGGTCTGGAGAATCTGGAGACCGTACAGACGAAGGGTGATGAGTGGTACATCGTCATCCCGCGCCACTCCAAGGCGACAGTAAAGGTCAACGCGGTCGAGATCGACGAGAACTGCAACCTCCATAAGAGCATGCTGCTCGCCGAGAGGGACGGGAGGCCTTTCCTGCTGAGGTGCAACGTTTCGGATCTGTACTGCAACGTCGCCATCAGCATCGAGGGCAAAGACGGCAAGCCATTGGTGGACTATTCCCCGATGATCAGTCTGAAGGACGGATCGGTGGTCACCCCTGACGACGACGGGGACTCGGCGACCGTTCTGGACATCACGGACAAGTTCCTGCCGATAAAGCCTTCCGCCAGCGCGGACTACATAGTCCATGAATATACCGACAGCTACCCCATAAAGAACAAGATCACCGCCCGCGTGCAGGACGGAAAAGCTTTCGTCAGACTGTCCCGTGGCATCGACGAATGTCCTGAAGGTGAATATGAGATCGAGGACCTGTCCGGAAAGTGCGGCGGTGTGTTCATCGGCAACATCGGCCAGGACATCAATCCGATCGTCTGCCTGGCGATGGAGAACGGAGGACTTGAGATCTTCAGCCTTTTCAGCGCGACGCAGACCGGCAGGTTCGACAGCAGCGGCCCTCTGGACGGCTTCAAGGACATCGAGGCGTTCAAGGACAGCACAGTGGTGGACACTGTCGACGGAGAGTTCGCCGGAGCCTACGTCACCATATTCGCCTTGAACAAGAACGGCGACGCCAAGGAGATCGAGCTCACCCCATCATTGAACGCGGCCTACAGAATAACGACGATGGCAAGATCACCGAGCATAAGATAGTCATAACCCAAGACTGGAAGATCACCTACTCAACCTCCTGGTTCGAAGGCGACCCGATCGAAGAGTACCGCGGCCGCATCCGTCCACTGAAAGCAGACTACGACAACCATGTCTTTGAATATTCATACGTGTTCTTCGAGCGTCTGCACTATTCCCAAGACATGATGGCCACTTCTGAGAAAATCAATCTGGCCGGCTCATTCAGACACACCTCCGATAACTTAGGGTATCTGGTAACCCCTCTGTCCGGTCCTCTGACATTCGGTGCCCAGGACACCGGCAGCGTGTTCTACGAGTATACCTACCTCCGCGACATGCCGCAATCCGATTCCGGAGAGGAGGCTGAATAGTCCCCATGTCCCAGCAGGGACTCCACAGGCGACTTTCGCCGCGATTTCCGCTCGTTGTCGATGTCGAAAAGGTTCACCCCCGGCGAAGCCATCTCTCTGTGGCCCCTTCAGGAATATTCCTTCACTCAAGCACGTTCCTTACCTTGACTTCCGGAGCGTTTGTCCCGAAATCGATGTTTCCCCTGTCAAAGGTCCAGCAGATGCCTAACGAGCCATTAGTTTTCTCTGTCAACGGGTTATGCCACTCATTCACACCTGCGTCCACCGCCACTCTACTTTTTCGGAGCACCAACGTAAGTGACTGGATAGTCTCCGAAATTGAGACTGAGAGACAAACCTGTGGCGTTCAAGGTGCCGGAGAGGGCTGCCACTGTGTACTTGGGAAACGGGACAGTGCCGCCGGAGAGAGGGATGATGCCGTCCGCGGAGAACTCCACTGTGCCGTTTTTCTCAGAATAGGCGACATCAGGGGACTGTCACGTCAAGAGAGATGGGCATCTGAGGGACGAACTTGACTTTGTGGAACAAGATCTTCATGGTGCTGGCTTCTTTGTCCAAAAGGCAATCCACGGCCACGTCCTCAGAGATATTGTCCGATCCACCGGCTGTGACGGTCATGGTGCCTGAATATTCATACTCATTGGCAACATAACGAGTGCAAAAATACTCCAGCCAAAGCCACGGAGACTTATGAATATGTGATTTGGATTTGGACTTTTTATGCAATGAGCTTACCTCTCCGGAGCCGGAAGGTTATGGCGGCCATTCACCCGGATAGGGCGCGCGAAGCGTGTGGGTCGCCATGGCCTGCCGGTACCGGGACGCCCCTCTTAAAAAAAGACAGCTTACATGCCTCTGAAGTCAGTCGGTGACATCCCGACCAGTTTTCTGAAGAAACGTGAGAAGTAGGCGGGATCCTCGAAACCGAGTCTGTAGGACACTTCGAAATTGGGATGTCCGGATCGCGCAGAAGGGTTCTGGCCAGCGTGAGTCTTGCGTTTTCGATCCATTCTCCGGCACTGCGTCCTGTCTCGGATTTCACCACACGATTCAGGTGATTCGGCGTGACACCAAGTTCCCCGGCATAGCCGGACACTCCGCTGAACGGACGCGAGGTGTCAAATACCCAGCCAAGATAGGCGGAGCTTAATCTGACCGACGCCGTTCCGTTGTTTTGAGGGATGGCGCTGTCAAATTGCCCAAGCAAAACCTCAAGCAGTCCCTGTACAGTAGGAAAATCCTCTGAGAATCTGCTCATTCTGATCAGAAGCTCGTCGAAGAACACCTTGTCCTCCATCGGAATAGTCATCACACTTGGAGTACGGAGTCTCAGCACCCTATGCGCGGAATTACGCAGCAGTCTGGAAGAGAACGCTCCCATATACCCGATGGAATCCTTGAAATATTTCACTGAATATGCCAACTGCGGCGGAATCAATGCGCAATCCTGCCCCCGCAGCAGGTAAGGATTCCCTTCAACATCCGTAAGCACCTCTCCGGAAATAAGATAGATAAACGACCAGTCCTCCCTGATCATTCCGCGCATCGGCTGAGCCGTAATATGTCCGGCCGGTGTAGAAATCGTACCAGCCTTCGCACTGAGGGAAATAGACGCTGCGGTAGCGGGACTTATATTCAGAGACAGGGCAAGGCATCAGAGCCGGACCCAACATCCACTGGTCGCTGATGTCTGCCACATTGCGGTCGGTCGGGAAGTCCATCGGAAAGCCGCGGAGCATGGTGTAGTCCTCAAAATGCACGGCTCCGGCCAAGGAATAGAGGTACGGCATCAAACGGTAACGCAACTTCATGTAATAGAGGATGCTTGAATATGTAGGCGCACCCTCCGGGGCTATATTCCAGATCTCCCTTCTCGGCCATTGTCCGTGGGTGCGGAACAGCGGCACGAAGGTGCCGAACTGGTGCCAGCGGGTCTGGAGGTCACGCCATTCGTCGAGGCCCGGGGTGACCTTGCCGGTGTTGTCAAAGGTGGAGATTTATCTTTTGAACTTATCCAGATTCGCTTTCCAGTCCGCCTCAAAAGCCGGAACCGTGGTGGAGAAATTATCCCTGAACGATGCAGGAATGCCCTTACCGTACAAGGTTTTGATAACTGGGACACCCTCGGCAAAGCTTGTCTCAGTACCGCTTCCGCAGTAGACCATAGGATCTTATGGCAAAAAGAAATTTCGTAGCATTCGGTCTCAGTACCGCTTCCGCAGTAGACCATAGTATCTTATAATTATGTCACAAGGATTCAGAAGATTTTGTCTCAGTACCGCTTCCGCAGTAGACCAGAGGATCTTCATTAAGTAGCATCGCAAGGTGATTGAGAGAAAAGTCTCAGTACCGCTTCCGCAGTAGACAATAGGATCACTAACCAAATTTTTTTGAAATTATGAATGTCTCAGTACCGCTTCCGCAGTAGACCATAGGATCACTTAATCATGTTGACGGAGGTATGTGTTTGTCTCAGTACCGCTTCCGCAGTAGACCATAGGATCCAAACAATATGATTATGGCAACATATTTCGTGTCTCAGTACCGCTTCCGCAGTAGACCATAGGATCAATTTTGTATTTTTGTGAAATTATTAACCGTCTCAGTACCGCTTCCGCAGTAGACCATAGGATCAATATAATTATATAGATACCCAAGGGAAGTTGTCTCAGTACCGCTTCCGCAGTAGACCAGAGGATCATTCTCAAATTCAATTCATTCATGAAGTCAGAATGATCTTTCGTTTTGATTCCCATACACACTATCTCAGTGTAATTCAATCGATTCTCAAACTTGCCATTATTCTTTCGCAAATGTATCATAAAATTATTACATAAACAAGAAAAATTGCACCCAACTAACTCAGAACATATTATTCCTCAATGAAATAGTCTCAAAAAAGTTTTCGCAAATGATTCTTCAACATTTTAGCATTTGGGAATTTGCGAAATATATCCGTCAAACCATAGCATGTATCAGCTGATTATCAACAGAATACAAAACCGCCGAAAAGGAATGTTCGCAAAAGAAACGACGGAATCCGAAAATCGGCGATTTTCGAAATAACTTCTGAACACCAATCATCCGAATAATGGCATAAACTCTTTATTATCAAGCCACATCATCTAAATGAGATTTTCGCAAGATAATTTGGAGAAGAACCTCTCCACTATTAATCGTCAGTATGTCAAAGAACGCAAAAAGAAATCAAAGACAACAAGCCCAGTCATAGGACCATGACAAGTCTGTCATTCGAACGCCTTTCCGGCTGATAGACAGCCTTTGTGAAGCAATCCACACAAATCGGATAATAGACAACGCTATCATCATCTCTATCAATTAGTTTTGCTATCTGCTCCTTTGTCTTCTTAAACTGGACATCGGTGAACATACATTCAAAAACACTATTGTTGATTCTTTTTCCATGCCTTGTAAGAATCCTAGCGACTTTATTTCTTCTTTTGTCATCTGATATGTCATAAGCGACAACACAAAAAATCTTCTTCGCCCTCATATTCATTACCATTTTGCCACATAGTGTCGGTAAGTCGAATCTGAACTTATATAATCCCCGATATCTCGTACCTGAAGACTTATGATATCACACAGACGACATTCCCTCCCTCTATACATTTCATATCTATTCAACCTTTCAACTATATTAGCGACCAAGAGTTTTTTCGTCTCATCAGATAGTCTCCCGTTATCTATTGAAAGCGACTCTTTCTTCTGGACCAAAGAAATAACGACCCTATCAACCGCCTGACAACGAAACATTTCAATAACATCATACACAAATGCCGGACTACCATTACGAGATGTGTGGATCATTCCTTCTGATGGATTCAACCTTCTTTGCAGCACGGACTGCCAAATTCTCGCGTAAAGGATTGAATATCCATAATTCAGCATACAATTAAAAAGATCTGTGGCACCTTTGCGCTCCCTCCTGAGAAAGCCAATATCATCATCTAGAAGAAGGTCCTTTAGGTAATCCCAATAAGCAGCCGCGCCAACAGCCTCAAACGACATTATCTTTTCCTTATAATCTTCATTCTCATCAGCCAACCTATAATTTTTGAGATTAGTCAAGTTTTCCTGTATCTTCATAGAAAAAGAATCAAATGTCTCATTAAGATTCATGTTCTGCTTCTTATGGTACTTATGAAAGTACTTGACAAGATTCAATTGATTCTTCAGTTTTCCGGATATGATTTTCTTGGCAAGTTCGCAACGCTTGATCCGGCTCATCATAACTTGCCTATGCCAATGTGAGCAAGACATAAATGCATTGGACAATATGCTGCCTTGATGTTGCCCTGTCGGAGAGAAGAAATCCACCGCTATCTGGTTATCCATACAATATCCCACAGCATTGCTTGAGATACTCACGCCATTGGAGATGACAGTAATATGCTTCAAATTCTGTGTAGGAGGAATATCCGCCTGTTTCTTACCGAACACTTTCAAAGATATTCCTGATGATGTAACCCCTATGTATGTACCGTATGTGCCAATCACTAACTCTGTAGCGGCATTCTCCTTTCTTCTATACTCGGCTTTTCTGGATTTAATCAGTTTCCTGTTTTTCTCATCAGCAGATTCAGAAGTCTCTCTTGATTTCTCGCCAAGGAACAGACTCACCAGATCCCCCTTTAGCTGTCCGTTCAGCATAATGTTCTTTTCCGAGAAGAAACATATTTGCTTGAGTGCCATGCAAAGAGTCGCCTTGTTCTTAATCACCTTCCAATCTGATCTGATTATTTCCTCCAGACGCCCAAGCAATATATTGTCAAACAAAGTAAGATAGTAATCAGGAAGAAGAGGGGCATAGTAATTATGTATGCCATCCAATGACTTAAGTCCTTCTTTAGAAAAAGAAGTATCCACCCAAGACAATTCCCGGATACGCATCTCAAGTTTAGTTTGCTTTTCCTTAGAGATAGAAATCGAAGAGTTGGTCAAGCGTACACCAAGGAATTCAAAGCCATTCTTTGTCTCGCCAATCACGGGGTCATTAAGCCTCAACAGCAACCTGTTTTGCAAATAGTCAGAGCAAGTTTTGAGCAGTAGTTCCGCATCCTCATTATTTTTGCACAGTTTCCAGTCTCCTGATTTCAGTTCATTCTGAATTTGTGTGATGTGCGAGCCTATGTCCTGATCGTATTCATCTATGGAGACCCCATCAACACCGCCGGAAGAGCCTTTCTGCTTGACGGTTTTCCACGCAAGCAGCAAGGTTCGTGTCTGACAAAGCTTCCGAAACAAAGTCTCCATAAACGTGTCGATCTTTATGATTGATTCCTTACCTCTTCAAAACGCCCATATCCGACATTTGTCTTGGCTCCGAGACCGATGTCAAGTATGATACGTTTGAAAAGCTTCAGCAAAACCTCATTATCAAACCGGCAGGACAACTTGTTCGAAAACTTGAAATAGAAGTCGAATGTCACTCCTTCTCTGACTTTCAGGAAACGAATAGGGATAGGACTCTTAAACGGATTCTTATGAGGCGTAATGAAGTCATCTCCTAAAAATTTATGCTCACCTTTGTCCTCATCACATTTTGGAAACGCATCCATAAAAACCACGCCATCACCAGAATCACTGAATATCCGCTTGGTAAGAGAGTCCACTCCTTCATCTTCAACGTCCGTTCCTTCAAGAACATCCTTAAGAATACCACGAATATATTCCATCTTGCACTTATATTTATCGTCCTTTTCCTTCGGGAACATGGTCTCAAGAACGCCCTTAATTGATGAACCAGGTATATAAGGCAACCCAGTGGTGTGGTCAAAGGCAAAGCCGATTTTAATGTCCTCTTTGCTCTTGATACCGTGGCTCAGCCCTGACCCTATAAGCAAACCTGGATATATAGTCCTTAAACTAAAAGACTGGAATTCATTAGCCATCACAGCACTATAAGTCTCCGGAACGACTTTGGAATAGGAGTCCAGCTTGAATCTTAACATTTGGTCAATCTTATCTTTCAGCGTTTTTTCAGGAATCCGTTTCTTATCCACACCATCATACAGATGTCTGTAATAGAGCCAACCGATGTTACTCCCGTCATAGGGTTGTTCTTTTCCTTTTAAGTCTTTACCATCAATCAAGTCCTTCTGCGATACAATCAAGCCCTCCTGTGACATTTCGTCAATCTTCATTTTTCTCACCTGTGTCTTCGAATCCTTAAATCTTCTTATCGCCAATTTCAGCGCTATCAATGATTTAAGAATCCCATCATGAAGTTCACGACTCTGATGCTTACGTATCGCACCTACCAAGGAGAGACCTGATTCCAACCCCAAAACACCACGGTTCCTCAAGATCTGTACTATGGCATAAATCAAATACGTTCTATTGTTGTCAGCGCCATTAGTAGAGGGATTCTCATTATCAGTTTCGAAAATAGACAGCGCAGGAACAAGGCCAAATTGTGCGATGGCACCTCCTAAGGACGATATGTATCCTTTAAAGGCTTGCGGGTATTCATATTCTTCATTTTTACCTTTGGTGACAATCGGATACTTACTATCAGTCAGCGCTTTTGCTGCCGCTTCCACCCATTCAACTTCAATCTTCATTATTACTTAGGATATTTAGGAGTCAATTTACAAAAACCATAACCGACAGTGGCGTTCGCGCCAATCTGGACTAATCCACAATCTTCTAACACGCAAAAAAACAGTCGCTTCAGTTCATCATTTCCAGAATCAAAAACAGTGACAAAGGAAAGTCTGCTGAAACGAGGCAAAACCTGTTCATACCAAAGATTCTTTTTGTTTTCCTGAAGACAATTACGCGCAATCACCGGCAGATGCTCATCATCACATAGTTTCGAGAAAGACTCATCCGGGAATATCACAAAATCTTTCCCCAACAACTCTATTAAGGTGCCTCTTGTTTCCTTATCGACATTCATGTCAATCTTCTCTGCGCAACCCACGTCCTCAAGATAACAAGAGATGATTTCATCATCAAGGCAAACAGGTTTTTCTTTAACGTGACCGAGCACTTCTCGAATGTTTCCGGACTTTGGCTCCGCTATGCCGCAGAGTTCAAGTCTGTCAAAGTAATCATTTATCAGAGTCGGGCAAGATCCCATTATATATGGCTTTTTGCCACACCTTATCGGCATGCTGACAAGACTCGCATCCAAGAACTTCAAGATACCGGCAGACTGTGAACTACTATTCGGTCCACTTCCAAACAAAACCTCAACGACAGATCTAGGGTTTAGATATTTATTGCAATGCTCACGCAACGCCCCTTTCAAACTTGAAGCATTGATGCAAGGAAAACCAGTTGCGGCATCCCTCTGAATGAGATTGTCTATGACACCAAAATTAGCTTCTCCATTCCCGACTTGAAGATTGGTTATCAACTCAATGTTAACACGATATGCTTTCATACTGACTATAGTTTTTCTATTAAACAAAGTAATTGAGTCCGATAATATTAAGACCCAAAGATGATTTCTTTAAATCATCGAGATATTCCGTCTTCCCGAAGATCACACTTCCCCGGCTTTGAAGGTGGTAAATATTAGTTTTTGAGGGTTTGCCCCAACTATGTTTTTCGCTTACAGAATTTTTCATAAAACGCCACGGCTTGCTCATACCCCATATAAAGTCACTGTCCGCCCTAATGTCGCCAGACAGCAAGGCGTCGCCAAGGCAAAGCAAACGTCCATCCTTATGAAGATCTCCAAAAATATTACTCCAATCAACGGACTTCTCTTCTATTTCCATTCGAAAAATGGATCTGTTTCCTCCAAAAAACACCATAGAAGAACCTGATAATAATGATTTACTCTTTGACTGAAGTTTTTCGACATCTATGGATACGGAAAAAGCGAACTTCATTCCATCATTTAACGAGATGAGAGTCTGCTTAAAGAATGCGTCCTTTCCATCCGATGAATTATCATTCTTTGTGATCCCTACCTGTTCCCGATAAACGAACGGGCTGTCTTTTAAGACAACACCTTTGTCATCGCTCCAGTATTTATACGAGCAATAGTTCTTTTGATCGTAGTTTTTGATTTCAGGGAGACAGTTCTTTTTTTCTTTCCCCCAATAACACTTTGAAACGCCGAACGACACGTTATAATCACCTTCTCTTACAGGACAATTACAGTCATTTTTGTCCTCCTTGATTTTATGGTCAAGAGGTGTCGGTGTATAGTACTGTTTGCCATCTGTCAAAAAGACCGGAGAGATTCCTTTGATAACGCCATAAGATGTTGCCGGATTATCAACATCAATACCATTCTCTCCAATCAGATCCGCCACCAGTTCCTTGGTACTTTGATCTTCGGCGTCATAGGAAAGAAGATTGTTGTTCTCCAGTATCTTATACCGTATAAGTCCCATAAGAGCTGACTGTTGAGGCAGCTCATTGGATCTGACAAGATAGTTCTGTGTCCGGGCATCTCCGAATGTCACTTCCCCACCAAAGAAATAATCTCCCAGTGGCTCAAGTGTAACAAGATATGATTTCATAGCGGTCATTATTTACTGATGATTAATTCGATATAGCGAAGGATGGAGCACAAAGCGCTTATTGAATCATTTTGCTCGGCAGTCAAGCACAAAAACTTTATGCAATCTCCAATCTGATTCTTATTTTGGGCATGTGCGTCATCCTCAAATGTTGAATTAATATAATTACTCAGCTGAGAATGCATGGACTCTCCATCCACAATGTTGCCTTTGATTATTGACTCTATAATCGGTTTGTGCAGCGTAAGGTAGTGCCCCAAAGAATGCAGGAACTCCACATCCTCACCATCAGTGGCTCCTTTGCTCTTAACATGGTTATCAATAATCCCCCGCGCTTTCGCGTATGAATTACTGTCAGATTTTCTGATCACCGCCTTCACTGATTGACCGCTATGCTTCCTGAGATTCCACACAATCGCATTCTTTCCATCAACTTTCTTGGCTTCATCAAGAAGGCTTGACGACAACAACATGGATTCTCCCATCGGGTGTTTATAATAAGAGATAGAGACACCATACGACAACGATGGAAAAGGCAAATCATTCTCTTTAAACTCCAATCCACCGATCTTATCGGCAAATACACTATCGATAGTCTGGATTATCTTGAATACAGAACTTACTGGACATAAGAAAAGGATATCATCTCCCCCCGCATAAATAACACGTCCGCCGTCATTGCTTATTTTCTCATTCAAGACAGTATTGAAATCAAGCAATGCCTTACTCATTGACACGCCCAACTTAGAAATCGCCTTACCCACATTGTCGCCATCTGCCGAGACATAAGCGATATATTTATATGCAGGACGAATTCCCGCAATGAACTTATCATCTGAGAACCAGCTCTGTTTAAGTCCGCTTTTCTTCATTTCCTGAGCGGAGAATTCAATCACCGTAGGAAACAAGCGATTGTCACTTGTAGGAAGCGTTCCTCCGAACGCATCAGTCATCAATAACTTACTTTTATCAATGTCGGCAAAATAGTCATAGAGATAGTTGCGTGTCTCGGATTCTGGGTAGATGTCCTCACACTCCATAACAGATAAAATCCGTTGACAGGTATCAATTATGTCTGTAGCACTTCCTTTATCGAAATCCTTTTCAAAAGCATATACTTTTATACGTTGAGACAGATACTCTGACACTTTGCTCTTATTGCGTTCGTTCAGTACAGAGCAGATGTCGTCCGACACAGATTCAAACACAGATTTTTTCAATTCGATCAGTCTCTCGAAATCTCCTTTTTGAGCCTCGAAAATGTACTGGTCAGGGAATCGTCCGACACCATCTTGCGTCTCCCACATCATATCTGTCACACCAGGCTCCATAAGAGGTTTAAGAAAAGTTCTGCGCTCACAATAAAAATACCAGATAATGCTCTTTGCCATGAAAGACATAAAGTAGCTTGCCGCCCAGAACGACTTCATACTTTTTGTGTACGACATTATTCTGGTCAGTGGTCCTAAAGTAATTGCTATATATGTGTTATTCGCCATCTTTTTTCTGTTGTTTAGCTATTTTATGAAATTGAATGTCCCTATCTCCGCAAAAAATGTCATCTATTATAGAATTAACATTCTTTCCACCCGAAAGGTTTTCTCCTTTTCCCCGCACTTTATCACAATAATTCTTCACATAGTCTAAGTAGTTCTCCAAATTAAATTTATCATAAATTTTCATTTCAAACAAACGAGCATATGACTTGACTATATTGCCATTTTGATCCTTATCAGGATTTCTTGATATAACAAACGAAGCATTCTTTTCTATAAACTTGTTTAAACTATTCTGATCAAGAATTATATATACCTTATAAATATCGTTTTCAGTATCAAAATGTGGTCTATATGAAATAGGGGATTTAAACCGGTTAACAATGTCGTAATTATTCGGTTCCCTAGTCTTAATCCTACCCGAAATTTTAATCCTAGCCTTAATTTTCTTCCCATCAGAAGATATTGACCAAATTTGATCTGTAGCCAGTCCAAGGGCATCTCGGAAAAGAAGCTTAGATGACCTATACTTCTCCTTATTAAGGTTCTGACTTTTATATTTATTATCGTTCTTATTGAACAATTCAAAATGGTATCTTATCACAGGCTTATCCCACGTCTCACCCAAATATTTAGCGTAGTGGTACATAAATGACTTATAATACTGTTCTGATTCATTAACACCACTTCTAATCATCTTATGGAAGTAAAGAATATAATCGAACACTCTACCAAGCTTACATTCTTCGTTTTCCTGTCTACAATCTTCGGGAGATTTAGGCAATCGAACATTAAAGACGTAGCTCGCTACTTCTTCAAGAATCACGGAATCACTCCGTGTGTCAGATGTTCTGTCCGAAATAACAAAACATCCAAATCCTTTATCCTGCCTTGTACCAAAGGATGTTGTAAGGAAGAACTCACGGATATTCTTATCTATTTCATTCAGGACCAATTCGTTGAAAGAGAAAATATTTACTATGATCTCATTTTTATAGAAGACCGCCTGCTTATCATTTCTTGAGTCATCGTTCTTTTTTCTTGTATTTCCAAAGAAAAGAGGAGATTTGAATTTGTCTAATACCGGATTCTCATCCGGTGCCACAAATGAAAGCTTATAGTCAAAGCTCTTCTGGCCAACGTTTCCATTACCCTTTAATGTCAGTCCTTTTTTTCTTAAAAATCTATCCAGTTTCGGCTTCACCTCCGAGGCGCGAAGACAACATCTTTTTTCTTTAGGCTGAAAATGCCACATAGGAGTCACCTGCCTCAGATGGTAAACTCTGGAGAATTTATTTGATTCATACATAGTTGCTATCCCTTTATATTCCTATTTCATACATTCCTAACCCATAACTGATGTCATTGCCCACTCCGAGACTGGACGCGAACTCCAGTACAGGATAATAGCGTGATTCAACATTACCGAAAACAAGTTCCCCACAATACCCATTCATAACATATACTTTGTCCGAACCTTTTTTAGGAGTACTTCTTACAGTTTCCCAACTAATATTCGCCGAAAGCAAAAAAGCTTTCTTTGTGTCCTTGACAAACTCCTCAACGCAGTCATCCAATTCCTTCCAATCCATAAAGACTGATTCTTCGGTATAAAGCATGCACAAGGTCAAAAGCCGGAAAGCAACAGATCTCATCATTTGATACAGAGACGGAAAGTTATTCAGTCTGCCTTGGTGGCCATCATTCGAACAGCCTTTCCCGAGACAATTAGTCAACCTGACCGGAGTTATGAGATGCAGAGACAAGGTCTTTTGACTTGCGGACATGACATTAGTGAAATGTATGGGGGACTTCGGAGCACCGTAGTCCCAACTCCTTCCACACAAGACATCACTTCCGTCTTCCTCAATATCAATAAGGTTCAGCCTTGCCTTCGGTTCTCCGACACCATCCATGAACATCAATCTTAACGCTTTGACAAACAATGGCAGCCAAAGCGAACATTTTCCTATCAGAATGAGTGAAAAGCCATACACCTGTCTTCGGTAAAGAGACAAATGACCACCAGGACAAGAAAACTCACTACAGTCAAAAAGAAATCCTTTAGGAAAGCCTCCTTTAAACTGATTGTAAAAAGGGTGTGAGTCGCTTATAGTCAGCGAGTCAATATGCTCCAAGAGAGACACGCCATCATCGTCAAAGACCTTCTCCGCAAAATATAGGAAACGATTGCGCCAAACAGCTCCACCCCAAAATGGCATATAAATGTCTTCCTCAGGATAGAACTGTATGTTCAACTTGTGGTAATACAACCGCTTAAGTATATCCTCAAAACACATATAATAATGTATGGGCTATTGTTCTGAATGATTGTCTTTAGATGCCTGTTTTTTCACTTGCCCGCCGCAATTCGCCTTGTAGAGTTCGTCGAAGGTCTTGAAGTCCTCTACCCAATGGGCAAAGTATTCGGACAACTTTGAGGAATCCATGTCTTCCTGCTTTTCGTTCGAGCCTTTCCAGATTTTGTCAAAGAGCTCTACTTCGGCTTTGAAATTATCAAAACATCTCTTTGTCCTCGAAGATTCCTTGCAAATTTCCTCCAAACAGAGATTTTTGTCCATCAAAACCTTATTGTCCTCTTCTAGTTTTTTGATGCGTTGTCTTGTCCTGTTTGCCACAACGTTATAAATCATCGACAAAAGCAAAAAGAGGATCAAGGCGGCAAACGCCCAGACCATAAGACAAGAATGCTTATTCGCATCAAAACAAACAAGCGTCACGATGCCAACGACAACCGTCAGAAAGCATCCAAACAATTTACTGTTCATCATTTTTTCCTTTTATAGTTTACAAGACCGACAGCGAAGGCCACACCTATCAAGGCGATGACTACTTGCCATATCAAACCATTATTATCATCCAACACATCATTCATCTTATTCATGCCCCAGAATCCTGTCACGATCGAAACAGGGAGAAGAATGGCCGCCATGTAATTCAGCAAGGTCGCCTTCTCGTTGCGCTCACGCTCTTCCGCCAACTGGACGTACTGATGCAATTCCCCAATCTCGTCATCGAGGTCTCTGATGTTTTCCTCCAATTGCAGACAAGACCGAAGCATAGTGTAAAGCTCAATCCCCTGATCCTGAGCGGACACCTCGCGAAAGTTCACCTGATTGATGAAGCGGATATATTCTTTGTACAACGAGCCAGCCCTTCCGGACAACTCCTCGACCTTCAGATTCTTCATTGAACACAAGTCGGAGACCTCTTTGGAGAATCTCAGCATCGACGCCCTCTGGACGATGACGAGTTCCACCATCCTGGCGTAGATGGTCTCAAAATAATCAGTCAGATACGGCGGTGCCGTTGAGTTTGTCAACAACACAAATGAATATCTGCTTATCCCATACAGAGATTTATATTTACGCCAACGCAGGTAAGTGTGCCTCTTCAGCAAGGAGGTTTTCATCTCGTCATCCTGACAGGTTTCATCTCCCACGTCCACAAACAAGTACTTGTACCAAGAGGAAGAGAAACCTGAGTTGGGGTTACAGTAAGCATCCTGATTACTCGCGAAATCTTTTGACAGCCCATCATTCTTGTACCAGGACATCACAAACATACGATCATCAATCACCGGTTCAGGGTGTATGTCTGACGACAATTCAGAAATCAATCGGGTGATAAAGCACGCCGGCTTCCAATAGTCTTTAGGAGTATAGCTCTCAAAGGTCTCCTCATAGCCATATTCCGAGCTTAAACCTTCTATCCTAAGCCATTCGCCTATCTGCCCGCGTCCTTGAATGTCAGCATAGAACGGTGGCATGATTCGCCGACCGTACTGGTTGATTCTCAAGATGTCATCCAAAGAGGATTGCTTCTTGTCCGTGTTACGGAGGTAGAATGACAAGAAGCCTATTCCTGTGGCATAGAGATTAAGGTTCATCGATTCGACCTCAAGATCGTATGGCTCATTTCTTCCTGCAATCTTTATAAGATAGCGCACTTCTCTTGAAAGCTGCGGTTCAATCCTCTCGTAATGTCTTATTATGTCAGTGTCTGAACCGGAATCATACATAACCCTGTGAACAAAAGGATAATAGTAATTCTTTTCAGTGTAAAGAGACGCTGCGTCATCACTATTCGGAGGCTCCGGCACACGCTTCCAACAAGAATGCGGATTGACCGGAATCGAGTTCAGATCAACCTTCTCTGACAAAGGGGCATTCTCCCTTCCATTCAGTTCCCATTTGAACGGGAAGAAGAAGATATGATAGCTATAGGTCTGCGCCGATGTGGGTTTCTCAAAAATGTTTTCAGGCATAACTTCTTGGATTATGTTTTTCAGAATATTATCTCAACTATCAGTGAATATTTTCTTAATCCGAGCGACCATCGATTCGAGCTCGGGGGCGGTGTAGGAGCCGGAGACGGTGCCGAGGTAGCCGGAATCGCCGCCACCGTAGAAGACCTTTTGAGAGAGGATGTCTTCTGCGAAAAGAGAGCGGAGTCTGGCGACATCCGCGCCGTAGAACATCAGTTCCGTGTCTGAATATATCACAAGGCGGTGGTAGGGGTAGAGACGGTCGCAGATCGGGGAGAACTTCGAAGAGGATGTCTTCACTATGAATATGCCGGAAGAGTCTCCACGCAGATTGTGGCCGATGGCATATTCAGCCGCACGTTCATCCTCATCCGTGACTCCTTGGGCCTTGCGGTCGGCCTTGCGGATCTCATCCACCTCCTGACGTGTCGCGCCGAGTGCCAGCATTCCGGGGATATACCTTGCGTCGTTGGCACCTACCAATTGTTGGTGACGGTCCGGGGTGATATTCAAAACAGACAGGACCTGCTCAATGGACGAAGGTCTGTCGATGAAGTCATTGTGATGGTCAATCCTGACATAATTGGAGGGTGGTGGCACGTCCTCTTTCAACTCGATTCCGTAGATTGTGCAATCAGGCTTGTCCGCATATTCATCAAGAATATCACGGTATTCACTCAGGAGAGCGTTGTTCCAACCAAGTTTTTTGTCAACATAATCTATTCGCAACTTATCAAGCAGCTCCCGAATAGTCTGCATCTCAAGGTCTTGGCCGCCTAAAAGGAATATTCTGTAACTCATAATTTTTCTCTTCATAATTAGTCGCGTAGGCTCCTGCCCGCCAGCCACGAATGGTATCGTTTGAGCGCAAGCTGTAATTGGCCCAGTTTCTTTCACAAGGATTCAAATTTAGAAAATAAATCGTTAAAACCAAATAGAAATTGATGATAAATACCATTCATTCCTACAAGACGGTGACAAAAAGTTCACCAGACAGTTTTGATGCAAGGCACAAAAAAACACTATCCGGAATTTTGGTAACGTGCAAAATTCCGGATAGTGTTTTTTTCGCGCCCACACCTGTCACAATGAAAAATCAGTGACAGACACGGACATATTCATCAGCCACTATTTGCGGCAGGCGTCAGCGATGACCTTCTCGCTGCGGGCGATGAAGTCGGAAAGGGCTTTGCCTTTCAGGAGGCCGTTGGAGAGCAGGGCGAGGTCGATCACCTGCTTGAGGATGTCGTTGCCGGCGGCATATTCATCAACCACAGCCTGATGGGCATCCTTGATGGCCTGACGCTCGTCGTTGATTCTCTTCTTCTCGTCCTCGGAAGCGTCCTTGCCAGGCTCGGCAGGAAGTTCCTGCATCGGAGTGATCTTGGATTTGGCCTCGGTGACTATTCCGGCCATGACCGGATTCTCAAGGTTCACGGTGATGTTGAACGACTCCGGCATATTCCCGTAGAAGTTCATTCCGCCTCCCATCGCGCTCATCTCGCGGTAACGCCTCATGAACTCGTTACGGGTGATGATCACCGGCGCGGCGCTCTCGCCAAGGTTATCGGCCTCCACGAAGTAGTCGTTGTCCTTCGGCAGGACGGCCTTGAACATCGCGCTGAGGTCATCCTTGTCGGCCTGTGCCATTTCCGGCTTGACCTTCTCACTCTTTGGGATGAGGTTGTCTATCGTGTCTGAATCCACACGGGCGAACCTTGTGTCAGGAATCTTCTGCTCCAACAGATTGACATAGTGGGAGTCAAGCTCGCAGTCCATCAGAAGCACATCATACCCTTTGTTCTTCGCCGCCTCGATGAAAGCGTACTGCTCGTCAGTGTCGGTTGCATAGAGGTAAACGACCTTCTTGTCCTTGTCGGTCTGATTCTCGGCGATGGCCTTGCGGTAGTCCTCCAGAGAGAAATACTTGCCGTCCGTGTTCTTGAACAGGGCGAACTTCAGAGCCCTCTCGCAGAACTTCTCGTCGGAGAGCATGCCATATTCAATGAACAGTTTGAGGTTGTCCCACTTTTTCTCCCAAGCGTCACGCTCGTTCTTGAATATCTCCTCCAGTCTGTCGGCCACCTTCTTGGTGATGTAGGTCGAGATCTTCTTGACATTCTCGTCGGCCTGCAGGTAGCTTCTGGAGACGTTAAGAGGAATGTCCGGAGAGTCGATGACACCGTGCAGAAGCGTCAGGAAGTCAGGGACGATGTTGTCCACGTGGTCGGTGACGAACATCTGGTTGCAGTAAAGCTGGATGTTGTTCTTCTCGATCGCCATCCTGTCCTTGATCTTCGGGAAGTAGAGGATTCCGGTGAGGTTGAACGGATAGTCCACGTTCAGATGGATGTAGAACAGAGGGTCTTCCTTCATCGGGTAGAGATCCCTGTAGAACTTCATATAGTCCTCTTCCTTCAGTTCGGAAGGTTTGCGGGTCCACAGAGGCTCGATCTTGTTGATGACGTTGTCCTTGTCGGTGTCGACATATTTGCCGTCCTTCCATTCCTGTTCCTTGCCGAAGACGACCGAAACCGGCATGAACTTGCAGTACTTGTCCAGTAGCTGCTGGATCTTGCCTTTTGTGCCGTAGTCCTTGGCGGCCTCGTCGTCAAGATAGAGGGTGATGACCGTGCCTCTCTCAGCCTTCTCGCAAGGTCCCATCTCGAACTCCGGGTTGCCCTCGCAGCTCCAGATCACGCCCTTAGCGCCTTCTTTCCAGGAAAGAGACTCAATCGTCACCTTCTTCGCGACCATAAACGCGGAATAGAATCCCAATCCGAAGTGGCCGATGATGTTCTGATCCTTGTACTTCTCAAGGAACTCTCCAGCTGAAGAGAACGCTATCTGGTTGATGTACTTGTCAATCTCCTCATCGGTCATACCGATACCGTTATCGATGATCCTCAACGTCTTGGCATCCTCGTCAAGCTCGACACGAACCTTCAGCTCACCAAGCTCGCCCTTGAAGTCTCCGTTCGAGGCGATGGCCTTCATCTTCTGCGAAGCGTCCACCGCGTTCGCGACCAGCTCCCTCAGGAAAATCTCGTGATCCGAATAGAGAAACTGCTTGATGACCGGGAATATGTTCTCGGTCGTCACTCCAATCTGTCCTTTGTTTGCCATAATATCTTTCGTTTTTAAATTTTACGAATATATTCAGTCGGCTCCACCTTCTGATGAAGCTGGTTCAAGGATAGTCAAAATATGTTCCAAGAGATTCAGACTGACAAATTGTCATTCCTCTTCACAGGACTTCAAGAACCGCCACAAGGTATTCCGGTCCACCTTGCAGATCTTGGCGATCTTGCGCTGTGACATTCCCACCGCCATCAACTCCGCGATCAAGGTCCTCTTACCGTACAGTTTACGTTTCTCCAACGCCGTCTTCCGTCCTTTAGGCCTGCCAAGCACCACACCCTCGGCCCTCTTCCGTGCCAACGCCTCCTTCGTTCTCTGGCTGATAAGGTTGCGTTCGATCTCCGCCGACAGCCCGAAAGCGAACGCCAGCACCTTGCTCTGAATATCCTCACCCAGCCGATAGTTGTCCTTGATCGTCCACACCTTGCACTCCTTGGTCATACAGATGTTGAGTATCTCCATAATCATAAACAGGTTACGCCCCAACCTCGAAAGTTCCGCGCAGATGATCAGATCATCCTTCCGCACACGCCGAAGCAGCGTCCCCAACTCCCTTTTACTATAGGATTTGGTTCCGCTGATGGTCTCCTCTATCCACCCGTCGATGGACAGATGTTCCCTCTCGCAGAAGTTATTGATTTCAAACCTTTGATTCTCAACAGTCTGTTTGTCGCTGCTGACCCGAATGTAGCCGTAATTCATAGTTCTCTACCTCCTCTTTCCTTTCGCCTCACCCACATCAGAATCCTACGCCCCGCGGAAAGAAACCGAAGCCGTTCCGATGCCCGCCCCAAAGATAGCCAATGTCCACAACAATTCCAAGCCCTATGATTCATAAATATTTACATTTCGCTCGTCATTCACTCACCACGCCTCTCCACAATCCCTCCACGGCAACACTGTTGGCCTTTTTCGCCGCCCAGCACCCCACTTCGGAACTCTTCAGTAACGCTTTTGGCCTTTTTCGCTGCCAAACATCTCCCGTCGGAACCCTCAGGCGACACTTTTGCCCTTTTTTGCCGCCCGAAACCTCACTTCGGAACCCTTCAGCGACACTTTAGACCATTTCTGTCACCTTGCAAGTATGCAACCAATATTCCCGGATAGCACAGTTGACTCATCCATCGCACCTAAAACGACATTCTACTGATAACGACCAAGTTACAATTCCAGGTGTGAATATAATCACACACCTGAAAGTCAAAGAACCCTCTACAGTGCCCCCTATTGGCGCCCCACCCTTCCAGGTGCGAAATACTACGCGCACCTGGAACTGCATTTATCCTATAATCATTAAGTTGCAGTTCTAGGTGCTGATGTAATCGTTCTCCTGAATTATTGCCATATTGTCGAATAATATGTAGTCACCTCCTCCCAGCCACGTGATGTCATCAACAATCTGGGCGTATATGTTCAGCAACAGGGCACAACCTGCGGATTCTCCGGCCCCGCCGCCTGGGTAGTCCTCACCCCCATCGAACAGAGCATCAAGCGAAAGATCGAAAGTGTCGGGAAACCGCTGAGGGACTGGGATATCAGCATCAATTACGGCATAAAGACCGGTTACAACGACGCCTTTATAATCACAACCGAAAGGCGCGACGAGATCCTTTCAAACTGTAAGTCCGAGGAAGAACGCCAAAGAACGGAGGCGATCATTAGGCCAATTTTGAGAGGCCGCGACATCAAGCGCTACTCCTACGACTGGGCCGGACTGTGGCTGATTTGGATTCCGTGGCACTTCCCGCTCCATCTTGACTCCAGCATTCAAGGTTCGTCAGCCGAAGCCGAGCAAGCGTTTATGGACCAATATCCATCTGTTTATCAGCACCTTTTACTCTACAAACCCCAGCTATCTGCAAGGAACAAGGCCGAGACTGGTATCCGCTACGAATGGTATGTCCTGCAAAGGTGGGGCGCCAACTATTCGGACGACTTTTCTCAGCCGAAAATCGTGTGGATAGAACTGACTGACGAATCCAAATTCGCATTGTCGACGGACGGCCTCATTCCTTTGAACACAGTGTTCTTTATGGTTGGGAAGCACATCAAATACCTGTTGGCGGTTATCAATTCTTCTTTGATCCATTGGTATTTCCAGCACACCTTGGGATCCACTTCCGGTGTAGGAACGAACCGTTGGCTGAAATACACAGTGGAATGCATCCCGGTTCCGTTAATCCAAGACGATGCGGAATGGGAATCGTTAGTCGATGATATTCAAAAATATAAGCGAGACTCAAAGGATAGTGCTGTCCTTGAAAACATCATCGACAACAAAGTCTTCGACCTCTATGGCCTTTCTGAAGATGAACGTGCCTTCACTTTAAATAGTCATACAAAAAGATAGGGAAAGAATTCAATATGGCGACACTTTCGTTAATATCCACATATTTGCTTTTTTGCGCTTCAAATATGTCTTTTTGATTGATGGTTGATTTCCGTAAAGGTAGCGTATTACTATCAGACACCAAATAATTAGCCTTGCATACATTCTGGAATTTCAACTTTTCCCAATTGTCAGCAACCTTTTGCCTCTCGGTTTTAACAAGATCGATAAAACGAAAAGCCTTGGCTTCTGAATATGCGAAACGTTCTGCATTACCCTTAAACTTGTGGCTGGCACATTCTTCCCTTGTCGCCACATACCGCCAATAATTCGCATCCGGTATTTCTTTGGTATATTTCAAAGACTCAATCATCGGATAGTTGATATACAACTTTCCGTTTTCGGTTTCGTCACTGAAAAAGTCCAACATTTCATCCAATATACCATTGACTTTCTGTGTTCCTAATCTATTCTGAAAATCATAATCGAAGAATAGGAATATCTGGGAGAACAAGGTATCCAAACGCTTGTCTTCAGGCAGGTATATATTATTTTCTTTGAAAGGTAAAGATCGGAACAAGTCATATTCATTAGCCCTCAGGTTTGAGTATAATGTCGGAAGGTCGTGCTCGCATTTTAAAACGCATAGCTCTTCCTTCGACAAGAACAGTTCCCCTATCGAATCGAATAGCATTGGTTCGGCCTTGCCACCTTCAAATACGAATAATATCATACGGCAAAAGTTCCACCTCTATACAGTTTCTCCAAATTATGTCCAAAACGTAGCTCTTTGTCCGTAAGGTCGCATATCGCATTGATTTTATTGTCTTTCAGGATAAAGAAGCAATCCGGTCGCAGCAAGTCATTGGAAAGCAGGAAAGTATCGTGGGTCGTCAAGAATAATTGGTTGTCACTCTTGAACAATCTACGGCAAAGGGTGTATGAAAGCTCATAATGATAGAAGGCATCGAATTCATCAATGAAGATAAAAGAAGCGTTCACCATTTCTTTAAGCCAGTAATATTGCAACTCCAGATTCAATGTGCCTGTAGAAGCCACCTGCAAGAAAGGAATGCGAACATCATTGATCACAACATAAAGCATATTCTCGCCTTGATTGGGCTTGGCGAACGCAAAATTCTGTCCACTCACCTCTTTCAGAAACTCTGAAAAATCTTCTGTGAGTTGATTATTTATTATGTACTCTTCTATGTTGCTGCCTCCTTCTTTAAGGCCGATAAATTCTCGATTGTCAAGGCTTCTGAAAAATAACATATTCTCCACAAAATCGCGGAGTTTCAGCAACGCGTGTCCTTTGGGGAAAGGTACGACACTCAAAAGATAGTTGACAATTGAAATATTGTTGGCGCTGTTTCTTACACTATCTATCGCCATATCCGTCAGCGCAAAGTCTTTATTTAAGCGCAAAGTGCCTGCGTCATTATAGAACAACTCTTTTTCATTCAGAAAAAGTTGCTCTTTTACCAGTTCTCCTTTAAGTTCTTTTGCCACCTTGGAATATTTATACAATATAGTGTCATCCTCGAACTTGAATACATATTCAAAATTTACAGGCTGATTGTAATTGTATGCGGAAGCATAGTTCAAATAGTAATCCGGCTTTTTCCATTTATGCGACAAGTGATTGGCTATGTCGAATACGGCCAATCCCAAGTTGCTTTTTCCAGCCCCGTTAGGACCATAAATGATGCCGTTTTTCAGGATGTTGTCTTTAATGGCATTCTGATTAAAAGAATAATTGCTGGGATGCGACAAATCCCACTCTATCTTGTCCGCAAAACCGCGATAGTTATTTACCGAAAATTTTATTAACATAGCAATCGATATTTCAACATTCGCCACAAATATACTAATAAAATATGAGGCTGACCCAAAAGGTCAGCTTCTTTTTTTTATAAGG
>UMCO01052774.1_pt1 | contig 31268 bp, 30 predicted proteins | sample 1964251 | NCBI WGS metagenome assembly UMCO01 (sample SAMEA4835970, study PRJEB28245) | human gut metagenome | biome: gut microbiome; material: fecal sample | place: Denmark | collected 2008
CTATATTCGCGAAAGCGGATTAGGCGGGGAGGGTTCACAAAAAGTTCTTTGATGGCAGCGAACTGAGAGAATGCCTGTTTGGTTTGGCTGAAGAAAGGAGGAAAAAGGAATGTTAAAAAAATACACAAAACCTTATCCTACAATTGGTGATATTATCGCCGGTAAAAATTTTGATTACGTTTCTTATCGTGGATATGACGAGAAACGGGATTCCCCGCCGGCAACCGGCAATAATATTGATGGCGAATTCTGCGGCTGCTTTAAGGTGGCAGATGGAAAAATAATTCCGCTTGACGGCGATTCTTACTACGATAGCGAAGACGTCATTGCATCCGAAGAGTGGACCATGCCGGATGAGGGAATTGAAAAAGGGCTGACAGTTGTCGTTGAGATGGAATTTGTGCCAGCAGGAGAACTGGATGAATATTTAAAAACTTATCGCAAAGAAAGAGAGGAGAATAATCATGAGAGCAATTGATATTAAATGGGATACTGACGGTGATGAGGAGATTTTAAAAACACTCCCGAAAGAAATGGACATTCCAGATGACGTTGATGAAGAGAATGTTGCCGACTGGCTGTCTGATGAGACCGGTTTTTGTGTCTTTGGTTTTGTTCTGGAAGCAGAAAAGAATTGGCTTTGTTCTGGAAACAGAAAAAAAAGACAAAACGAAAACGTTAAAAAAATCCAGGACAGACTTGACCTGTTGACAGGCAAAAAACCACTGCAGAACGTCAAGGACTTAAAGAAATGTTTTGTCCCCGTATGTACAAATGGGTACTCTGCCGTGGATGATGGCGAACCGAGACTTTACCGCAGGGAAGACCTGACACAATGGGCAAAAGAAGCCTTTAAACGCGGAGAGAAATTCTTTTACGCTGAGCCTGTAAATCCAAATCATCCGTATGGCAGATTGCGGCTGACAGAGCCGAATTACGTATATCGCCTGAATAAGACTCTGACAAAAGAGGAGTTTGATGCGGTGTTTAAGGATATTGCGGATTGAAAAACTGAAAAATAGAGCATTTTGTATTGAACCTCCGGCATTAGCCGGAGGTTCTTTTGTGTGTCGTGGAATAAAAACAAAAACTGGCGGCTTTTTTCGTTTGCGTAAGCCGACAGAATATGATAAAATAAATTCAGAAAAGTATAGAAAAGAGATTGAAACTATGCGAAAAAAGACTGATTTAGAAGCGGTAAAAGAAACGCTGAAGCTGTTTTTGTATATGCCAATAGAAGAGACCGATTTATCTCCAATTATAATTCAACATCCAATCTTTGATACTGGATATTCAAGTGTTGATGGTAAAATTGTTGATATTACAAAACCGGAAGGGCTTCAAAAAGCAACCAAAAAGATGGAAGAAAAAATAGACAGCACCGATACACTGATAAGATGTTCGTACATTATAAGAAATTCGTATTATCTGACATTTCTTAAATACATTAAAGAATATTTATCGCTGCAAGACTTCAGTCTGCTGCTTGGAAAATTTTGGACAGAAGAAGAAAATCCGAATGGAGATGTGAATGTGTCAGTGTCTCTTGCGGCAAGGTGGTTTCGACTTGCAGATAAAAAATCGCTGATGTATGATGATGAATATGAAACATATACAGCTTTGCCGGAAAGTTTTATTGCTTATCGCGGTGTTGCACCTGGAAGAAATCCTAATGGAATGTCATGGACGAGAGAGTATGATAAGGCAGAATGGTTCTCAAATCGTTTTGGTGAAGGATATGTTTTGGAAGGAACGGTAAATAAAAAAGATACCCTTGCTTTCTTCAACAGACGAGGAGAAGAGGAAATCGTAATTGAGGCTAAAAATGTCCAAAACAAGCAAAAAATATAAAGAAAGCAGGACAAGAATGAGCAGAGCAATATATGGTATATGCGTCGATGATGTCGACATCAATCAGCGGAAGCTTCTGAAGCTGATGAAAGAAACTCCATCCGATTTTCCATCTGACAGCAAATCTGTATACGATGATTACATCGCGGTATGTAACACAGAAAGTATGCTTATCAGCCCGGATGAGTGGATAAAGAACTATGTGTTCACAATAAACGAATGCGAAATGCACGGAATCGGCGCGCTGCTATACAAAAATATGCGGCTGAACAACCCGGAAAAAATGATTTTCTGTACAACCGGGGCTGATGGCCGGGTATACCTTGGCCTGCCGATAAGCGAGTCTTGGAAAATATGCAAAGACATGACCTATACGACCAATAAGGAAATCCAGGACACACTGAAAAAATACATCGGAAAAATCAGCGACGACGGAGACAAAGCAAAAATATCTACAATTAAATACGATTAACCCGGCGGGCTTTTGCCCGCCGTATTTTTTGCCTGCAGAACTGCGGGCTTATTTTTTTTGCAAAAAAATAATACGCTTTTTCAAAATTTCGGCATACTAGATATAGCAAAAGAAACAAAGAATCAAATTTGGAGGGAAGATAATGCATAAAAAAACTACAGATGATGGTCAGTTAAGCCTTTTTGAGCCTGCTGAGGAGAAAATCATCAAGCAGGAGTATTCAGATATTATGAAACAGTCATATATTGACTATGCAATGAGTGTAATCATCGCAAGAGCGGTACCTGATATCCGTGATGGTCTGAAACCGGTGCAGCGCCGTATCCTGTATGATATGGGTGAAGAGCTGGGACTGGATTATAATAAGCCTTACAGAAAATCAGCGCGTATCGTTGGTGATACAATGGGTAAATTCCACCCGCACGGCGATTCATCCATATATGACGCGATGGTTGTGATGGCGCAGGACTTTAAACGTGAAATTCCACTTGTGGATGGTCACGGTAACTTCGGTTCAATTGAGGGTGACGGAGCTGCTGCACAGCGATATACAGAATCAAGGCTTCAGAAAATTACGCAGGAAAATTACCTGGCTGACCTGGACAAAAAAGTTGTGGACTATGTCCCTAACTATGACGAAACAGAAAAGGAGCCTGAGGTACTGCCCGTAAAAATTCCAAACTTTTTAATCAACGGCTCTGAAGGTATCGCTGTCGGTATGACTACTTCAACACCGTCTCATAACTTGGTGGAAGTGTTGAAAGCGGAAGAATATTTGATTGATACCCCAGGTGCCAGCATTGAAGAGCTGATGGATTTTGTGAAAGGCCCGGACTTCCCTACTGGCGGCATTGTGGCAAACAGTAACGACCTTTTGGAAATTTACAAGACCGGAGCAGGAAAAATCAGAGTACAAGGCAGGGTGACACATGAAAAAAACAGACAGGTAAACCGCCTTGTTATTACTGAAATTCCGTATACAATGATTGGCGCCGGTATTGCAAATTTCTTAAATGACGTGGCAATGCTTGTGGATTCCAAACAGATTCCGGATATCGTGGATATTTCAAACCAGTCATCAAAAGAAGGCATTAAAATCGTTCTGGACTTAAAGAAAAACGTGTCTGAAGAAGACGCCGAAAAAATTAAGACTGTCCTGCTCAGTAAAACAAAACTGGAAGATACCTTTGGTGTCAACATGCTGGCTATCGCAAACGGACGCCCGGAGACACTTACATTAAAATCTGCCCTGGAATATCACATCAGCTTCTTATTTGAAATCAATACACGCAAATATACAACAATGCTTGCAAAAGAAAAAGAAAAAGCAGAAGTGCAGGAAGGTTTAATCAAGGCGATTGATGTCTTGGATGCCGTGATTGAAACAATCAGAGGCAGTAAGACAAAAACAGAAGCAAAAGAATGCTTAATGACGGGCAATGTTGACAATATAAAATACCGCATCGCGGAAGATAAAAAGATTGCAAAAACCTTTGACTTTACAGAATTGCAGGCGGACGCAATCCTGGATATGCGTCTTTCACGTCTGATTGGCTTGGAACTGGAAGCCTTAAAGAAAGAAAATGAAAAAACAAAACAGAATATTGAAAAATATATAAAAATCCTGAGTGATAAAAAATATATGAAAAAAGTAATCAAAGATGATTTAGAGAGTATCATTAAGGAATACGGACAGCCAAGAAAAACAAGCATCAAAAATATTGAGAAAGCAGTGATTAAAAAAGAAGCACCGAAGGCTTTTAAAGAAGTTGTGCTGATGGATAAATTCGGATATGTCAGGGCTGTGAGTGATACAGTCTATGAAAAGAATAAGGAAGCCGCAGACTCTGAGAGTAAATGGGTCATTCCGGTGATGAGCGATGATAAGGTTGTGTTTATTACAGAAAACGGAATCATGCATACTGTGCCAGCAAATAAGATTCCATTTGGCAAGTTCAGGGACAAGAGTATTCCGGTTGATAATGTTTCAACGCTGGATACTACAACAGACTTTATTCTGTATGCTGAAGCGATGAAAGGTATGGCATGCGAAAAGGTTGTTAATAATTATATTATGGTAACTAATTTGGGCGGCGTAAAGAAACTGCCCGGTATTGAATTTAACGTGAAATCAAAAAATACTAAGTACATCAAGCTGAAAGACGGTGAGGTATGTACGAATTTTGTGAAAGTGAAGAAAACTGAGCCAGAAATCGTGCTTGTAAGTGAGGCCGGAAGGTTCTTGCGGTTTTCCGCAGCAGACATCCCTGAGAAAAAGAGGGGAGCCGGAACGGTTGCCGGTATCGCAATGAAGGACGGAGAAAAGCTGAGTGATGTGTTCTTTGTATGGCCAGAGGATGTAAAGAAAGCGGCGGAAGCTGGAAATGAGGAGCCGCCGGCTGGAGAGAATAGCGAAGAAAAGAATAAAGATGATGCCGGAAGTGTAAACCTAATGCCGGAAGCAATGCCGGCAGGCGAGAAAGAAATGTCTGTAGATGAAACGGCGGCAGCGAAAGATGACGTCATACCAGCTGGAGAACAGCAGCCAGCTGAGTTGATTTTAACCTTAAAGAACAAAAAACAGATTCCGTTTTCTAAACTGGCGAAAGCAAAAAGGGGAGGAAAAGGAACGCTTAAAAAAATATAATGTAGCGAAAGCAGGAGGTGTATAGTATGTGGCTTTGGGTTATCGTAGCTGTTGTGACAGCAGTGCATGCGGCGGTCATCAGCGATGAGGAGAATAGACGGATAAGAAAAGCGAAAGAAGAAATTTTCGTCAAGTATTCGAGAATCTGATAGGTATTTAGAAAAAGAAGAAAAGGGGAGATTGGCCGGTAATTGGCTTCTTCCTTTTTTTTGTTTTTTGTCGGTTTTGCCGGCAAGAGATGGAATTCCAAGGATGGAATATCTGTAATGTAATGCCCGCAAAACAAAAAAAAGAAAGAAGCAGCAGATGTCCGCTGTTTCTCTCTCTTTTAATTAATGTCAGGAATTCTGGTCTTTGTGTCCGTCAAACTCTCCGTTTTTGTAGGCCTTCATCATCTGATTCTTCTCGTCCTGCGTCATACCGGAAAAGAAAGAAAATGCCTGCATAAAGGTTTCTGCCCCGATTTTCCTGGAGTCAAGAAAATTATGTGTTTCCTTAATTATGTTTCTTTCACCAAGCTGGTTTTGCATAGATTCGATAATTGTCAGGTATGCATTGCAGAGGCTGTCTGGATTGTAATCCAAACATTCGAGATGCTCATACAGTTCTCTGTACAGGTACTTAATTGCAACCTGTTTTTCTTTTCTTTCTTCTGGTGTTAAACATTTTTTCATAGTGTATGCTCCCTTCTTATTCGTGAAATATTTTCATATTTAATATGCTGAAAACAGCACGACAAAAAAGAGGATGCGTTACCATCCGGTGCCGTCAAATTCACCATCAAATTCACCATTCTTAGATGCCTCAATTATCACACTTCTTTCGTCTGGAGTTAATTCAGAAAAAAAATTAAATATCCGAAGCATGGCCTTAAAGCTGATTTGTTCTGCACGAAGAACACTGTGAGTTTCCTCAACTACATCTTTCGCTCCAATCTGGCGTTGCATAAATTCAATGATTGCCTGATATGCCTTGCAGAGATTATCTGGCTCGCCGTTCAAATAGTCCAGGCGTTCTTTCAGCTCTCCGCGAAGGTATTTGATGGCAGTTTTCTTTTCCTGCCTTTCTGTCTGTGTTAAACATTTTTCCATATTAATTTCTCCTTTCGTGTTTGCGAAATATTTTCATATCTAATATGCCGGAAAACAAAACAACAAAAAAAAGAGCCGTAGGAACGGCTCAAGTTGTGACTGATGGTTCAAAGTCCACTGACTTTGCTGGCAAGTTAATACCATCCATGACCATTAAACGCGTTGTTCTTATAAGCATCAATCACCGTATCTCTTTCTTCCGGTGTCAGGTCAGAAAAGAAATTAAATGCACGGATTAACGTCTCAAATCCGATTTTCTCATTGTGAAGAAAGTCGTTAGTTTCTTTAACAATATCTCTTGTCTCAAGCTGATGCTGTATTGACTCAATAATTGTCTGATATGCTTTGCAAAGATTGTCTGGCTCGCCGTTCAAATAGTCCATGCGGTCTTTCAATTCTCCGCGAAGATATTTAATAACGACTTCCTTTCCCTGTCTTTCTTCCGGTGTTAAACATTTTTCCATATCGATTTCTCCTTTCGTGTTTGCGAAATATTTTTCATATCTAATATGCAGGAAAACAAGACAGCAAAAAAGAGCCGTAAAAACGGCTCAAATTATGGTTAAGAAGTTAATCTTCCTCGGTATCGCAATATGGCATGACATATTCCTCTATACCAAAGCAGCTGATGTCATACTCCGGATACATCTTAAACAGCTTATTCATAGCTTTCTTTTTGGACTTTGCATAAATTCTGTCGTAAATGATTTCACCTTTCACATCAACCCAGTTATCCTCGTCATCCATAGCTTCCTCTTTCCATTCGGAAATATCATCCTTTGGTTCGTCCGATACCGGCGGCAGGCACCCCTGCGCATCTATGGTGTCGACTGTGATGAGATAGCATTTTTTAGGTTTCAATATCTTAACTGCAATATCGCAAGCCTGGTAAAGCAAATCCGGGCAGCCTTCAAGAATATTCAAGCGATGCTTCATTTCTTCTTTAAGAAACTTAGCTGCAGCTTTATTTTTGCTGCGTGTGTTGTCGTCATCCGGTGCGATATATGTTTCAATGCCAAAGCTGTCAATATCATGCTGCGGGCATTTTTTAATAAACGCCTGTACGGCTTCTTCTTTGGAATTTGCGTAAATTTTATCGTAGATAATGCTTCCGCTTACATCAGACCAGATGTCTTCTTCGTCCAGTTCTTCAACATCCTCATCTTCCCATTCGTCTTCATCTGACGGTGGAATGCAAGCCGGCTCCAGATAAGCCTGCGCATCTCTTGTTTCAACGGTAAAAACATAGCACTTCTTTTTTGGCGCCATAGCCTCAAGTGCTGCCTGGTATGCCTGACAAAGTGCGTCAGGCTGACCTCCAAGGTGTTTCAGCCGGGAATCAAGCTCTTCCTTCAGATATTTTTCTGCAAATTCTTTTGCCATTTTGCTCATAATATAAGCTCCTTTCTTGTTGGAAAAATTTTGTTATCAGATATAAAATGCTGAAAAATATATAAAAGAAAATCCGCAAAAATTGCTGCCCATGGATGAAAATCTGGCATATTGTATGTAGAAAATAATACCTGAGAGGTGATTAAAATATATGGGTAAGAATAGCAAGCAGAGACGCCAGGCGACAGCGGAGGAATGGTCGTGGGCGAGAGAATATATGGATTTGTTTGTTCCATGCAATAATGGATACAACGTTATAATCAGCAAAAAGGGAAACATGTTAATTCGCCATGTTGCAGGTGGAGATATTGTAAGCATACCGAAAGCATCAATTACAAGCAGGCAGGCATTTGACAAGTATCTGAATAAATGTCAGCACGAAAAAGAAGAACAGAAAAAGAGAATACAAAGAAATCTGGAAAAGCAAAAAGAAAGAATAAGGCTTGAAAATGAAGTGCGAGAGAAAGAAATAAAAATCAGGGATGTCCTGCGAAATGAGCTTAAAGCAGCCGTAAGCGAGATTAACCGAAATAAAGAAGTAACAAAGTTCAACCCGATTTTCGGTGAGGTAAATGCTGATGCATCTGTAAGCCGTCTTAAATATAACATTTTCGCTGAAATTAAAGTTACATTATATCTTATGCATAAGAGTACAGTCATTGGCAGGCTTGTTGAGGCGACGAGGAGCATTTCTACTTTGGCGGACGATAACGAATTAAATGCTGCATTCTTAAAGAAAAAAATTATGAGTGTGGCAAAATCACCTGTACAGGATTTGTTAATTACTACCGATGGTGCGATGCATATTTATGAAATGACCTGCAAATATCTCAAAAAACAAAAAGATATGAAGGCTGATGAAAACTTATGGCTGGCGGCTGATGAAAGCAAGAGGCAGATTCTAAGGCTGATGCATACTGTATCTTCAAGGAAAATGCAGACCTCTGATTGTTATGTCGGTGATTTCTTAAATTCAAAATTTAAAAACGGCTGCATTCACTTTGTGCTGAATAACTACAGCTTCGCATACGACATTGCAAATGACTCTGTTACGATGGATGAGCAGCAAAAAACTGAATTATGTCTGCTGGCAAAACGCCTAAACGCACAAAAGAAAACCATAAAAATATGTCAAAAAACAATAGAGTCTCTGCAGCAGGCAGAAGGTTTGCAGGATGATTTAAATATGTCGTATGCATTGAAAGACGAAAATATCGTGATTCGCGGAAAGCATTGCCTCGGCAAGCTTATTATTGCTCCGGGTGAAAAAATCACCGGAACAGAAATTAAAAAATGGCTTAAAAACAGCAGAAAAGAGTATGAGCTAGAACAGAAAAGAAAGCAGGAAGAAAAAGAAGCAGAACTCAGAAGCCTGCAGTCATATGGAAGTCTTATGGCCATTGATGCCCTGCGGCTTATCGCCCAAAATGAAAGATACATAACCGAAAACGCCGTTGTCAAAAACCTGAGGGGTATGAGCCAGACTCTGCAGTCTGACATTAAAGATATTGAAAACAGTGGAAAATATGGTTTGCTGACCGGGGAAGAGGTAAAAAAAACTGTACATATCCTTGATAATGACGGCCTGATTTACCAACAGGAGATAGAGGGCACTTACGGATGGTTTTATATTTTAAAGCTCCGAGACAAGGCAAAAGACTTACTGTCTGTTGAGAATAAGCAGGAGAAGAAACCTTTTGGTGAATTTACAGACCTTGACTGGGTAAATTATCTTGAGAAATTCCATGCTGACGGCAAAGAACCACGGCTGACAAATATTCAAAAAAATGAACAAATAACATTTTTTGAACATAAGTCTGTTGCGATATTATACCCGGAATTAGTAAAAGAATTCTTAAAAACAAAACCAAAAGAATGGCAGATGTATATCGAAACCATGTATTCCATGGCGGCAGGAGTGGAAAAGAAGTACTGGAAATTCCTGCGAGATATGGCTGGAGAGAAGAAAGAAAGAAAAAAGAAGCTGAAACAGAAGGAACAAAAATAGAACAAAAAACAAAAACAAAGGCAGAGCCCGCCGCGTAATCTGGCTTTTTGTCTCCGGTTAAATCCGGCATATTGATTTTGTAAATATAAAAAATTGTCTGATTAAGAAAGGAGACAAAAGCTATGAAGAGTAACATCACGCTTGAAGTATTTGAAAGTATCGTTATTGAACAGCTGAAAGAAAGAGGCTATAACACAAAAATCGTTGAAACTCCAGGAAAACTTGGCTCAGAACACCGTCTTATTAAAACACCATGCAAAGATGGGCTGGCAGCTGCCATAAGAATCGAAGAAATATACTACGATTATATGAAGAAACTGACCAGCGGGCATCCTGTCTTGATGGAAAAAGTTGTTGACGGTATTATTGAATCTTTCAACATGAAACCACCTGTGAACTATGCATCCGTATTGACGATGCTGGAGTCCTGGGATGAAGCGAAAGGCAGACTGTTTATTGCCGCCTACAACAAAGACCGTCATGCGGAATATTTGAAAGACAAAGTGTATACCTGCGTTGAAGATTTGGCTATCGTCCCGCGCCTTTTGGTTGGACGAAGAAGCGACGGTATTATGAGTATTATAGTTACACAAAAGCTGCTGAAAACATGGGGCAAAACTGAAAAAGAGGTTATGGTAGAAGCGTTTAAAAGTGCTCCGGTTGTAATGCCTATAGAGGTTCGTAGTATGAGCAATCTTGTTGAGGAAATGCTTTTCAATATGAAAGAAGCTGGTGAAAAAGTCCCGGAAGGCCTTGAAACTCCTGATTCAGATATGATAATCGTAACAACAAGAGATAACTTCACCGGGGCATCTTTGTTCTACGACGGAGTGCTTGAAATGATTGCAAAGCAGTTTGACGGCTTTTTCTACATTCTGCCGTCAAGCACCTGTGAGTTTATCATTGTGCCAGGTAAAAACTGTCCGTATCCTGAGGAATTGTCTCGTATGGTTAGTGATATCAATATTCGTGCAGTTTCTCCTGATTGTGTGCTGAGCGACCATGCTTATGTATACAAAAATGGAAAAATTGGTTCTCTTTAATGTTTTGGAGCCTGCGAAAGCGGGCTCTTTTTTTGTCTGATTTTGCATATTAAACTTAAAGGAGTTGAGGGTAATGCAGATGATACTAAACCCAGATACAAAAAAATACATCCCAAAAATTTTCGCAGCTGTATTAATTGCAACAACATTACTGATTGCGATGAATGTAAGATATTATCAAAAATATGCCGATTTCATGCCGGTAGACGCGATGATTACAGATGTGCAGCGGCATATAACATCTTCTCCTTCATCTGACAACAAAACGTCTTACACGACTCATGTAACTTATCAGTACAATTACGGCAGCCACAATGCCAGCAAAACGTATACCACAACGAGAAGTGAATTCTTCAAATTCGGAAAAGAAAAAGGCAAAAAAGTTGTCGTCAAAATCAACCCGGAAAACCCGGATGAGATAGAAGATACATATGGCCGTAATGCCTGCAGAATGCTTACTGTGTTCTGCTTTGTGGTTGACGCGTTTTTGTGGATGGCGATACGGCAGATAAAACAGGAAGAAGAGAAGAAAAATTGGAGCTAAAAAGAAAAAAAGAAGAAAAAAGCTTAAAAAAGAATGAGAAAGCGAAAAACAGAAAAAAACAAAAAATGCAGGAGCCGCGAGAAATCGCGGCTCCTGCTATGTTTTAGCTAAATAAATCTGCCAGAATCTGGCTTGCTGATTTATTCATGTATCCGTCCGGGTCACCTAATGTTGACCGGTTCCATCTTAAATAATTTCCGTTTCTGATATAATTTCCGCTTGTTGTGTGGTAATCATATTTTGTATATCCTGGATATTTGGACATGTATTTTCTTGCCAAAGCTACGGCTTCGCTGTCATAATTACCACTTGGAGTACTTGTTCCGGAAATCTGACATCCTGCCTGAGGAGTAGAGTGAACGATAACAACGCTCTTATCTGAACACTGTCCGATAACAATCCATGTATGGCCGCTGTTGTATCCGACATCACCCGGTTTTAATGTCCAGTCGTCATTTGCGAGACTTGACTGAGTAAGGATTGAGCCCCAGCCGTTAGAACGATAATATGAACCGACTTCCTCGGCCACAACTGTATATCCGTAACCAATCCCTGATTTCTGCTGCATAACCTGATAAGCTGCCCATCCTACAAAACCGGAGCAGTCAAGACCTTTCGCGCGGTTTGCTGTACTTAAATCATTATAATCCCTGTAATTATAGCTGCTGTTTTGGCTGTTATACCATTCCTGCCATTTAGGGCTGATACCTTTTCTTGTTGAGTCATTCCATCCGCCGCCCCATACATACAATGCTTTGCCGACTGGCTGAAGTGCTCCCAGCAGGTAATTCTTGACTGTTTTTGAAGAAGAAGGGCTCTGTGTATTTGACCCTGTGTCTTCAACCAATACACCGTTGTTTTTGAATGTATAGCTCTTGCCGGAAATGGTAACTGAACCAATTGCCATAATCCCGCTTGTTTTATCAAAATATCGTTTATTTCCTGAATTGCTTGTAAGCCATCCTGTCGCCATTACTCCACTTTTGGAATAGAAGTAGTAGTAGTTATCACCGACTTTCTTTAATCCGGTATACATGATGCCTGATTCTTCATCAAAATATCGTTTGTAATTGCTTTCACTTTTTGCCCATCCGGTCATCATAGTACAGTCATCTTGTGAGAAGTATCTTTTTGCACCTTTCTTGTTTGTTACCCATCCAGTTGCGGCAACACCTGATTTCTTGTACATATAATACGTTTCACCTTCAAGCTCTATCCACCCAGTAGTCATAAATCCTGTGTCCGGGTCAAAAAACCGTCTGTTTCCTTTTGAATCTTTCAGCCATCCAGTCAACATAACGCCGGCTTTGCTCGTAAAGTAACGCTTCCGGCCTTTTCTGTCAACCATCCAGCCTTTCTGCTGTACGCCGGTTTTCTTATTAAAATAATATTTATATTTACCCAGCTGCATCCAGCCCTTCGCTTTGGAGCCATCCTCCTTGACGTAATATGTCTTCCCATTAATAGTTACGAATCCTGTTTTCGTTGCGGCTGATACGTTTTTTGTAAAAAAACCGCAAGATAAGACTACTGCCAGCAGTGCAAGCAGCAAAAATACCCTTTTGTTTAGTGTTTTCATTTTTTAAAATCTCCTTGTATATCGTTTGTATTTTTTCTTGCATATTTAATATGTAAAATTTTTGTAACAATTGAACATTTTTTAAAAAAAATATTTTTCTTATTTTCAAAAAATCCTGCATATTAAATATGTAACAATAAAAAACACCTAAATACAGGAGGAAAAAATAATGGAAAAATTAACTTTAAGACAGTTTGCAGACGTAATCAAAGCTCTTGTGGAGGCAGACATGCCAAAAGAAGCTGGCTTTACCCTTAAGGTTGTAGAGTCTGGAGACAAAGAAAAAGCAGACGGCCAGAAGGTGGAATTAGTCTGTACAAAAGAAGAAAAAAAAGAAGATACAAAGAAAACTGATTCTGTAGAAGCTTATTCTTCAGAGTATTGCAGCGCTGAAATTACATACGATATGAACGCTGATTATCGCGAGTATGAACTTGAGCTTGCAGGAAGTGCAGCGCCGCAGGATGAAATCCTGAGAAAAATTGCCAAAAGGGTGGTATGTGATATTGTCGGAAGGGTAATATATGATATTGACGGAGACTCCAAGGTTGAGAAAAAAGAAGCCGAAAAAGTAGAAGAAAAAAAAGAAGACTGCGAATGTCAGGACAAAGATAAGGACGATTTTGCCGATGACTTTGACGATGACGACCTTGACGACGACTGGGCTGACGATGAAAATACCTGCGAATGCTGTGGAAAAGCACTGAAAGCTGCCCTGATTGGTGCTGCGGTTGTTCCGCTGAGTATCATGATTTTCAAAAGAATCAGAAAATAAAAAAAGCAAAAAAATAACAAGAAACAAAAAGTAATAAACACAACAACAAGCGAGGCTCCGGGTGCTAAAAACATTCGGAGCCTCGCTTGGGTTTTGTCAGTCATCCGACAGGCATGCGCAATGGTCTGTCAAACGGCCTGAGGTATTAAGTTACAGCCGGCAAATCTCGCCGGGTAAAACTTATATATATAAACCGACTGATGAAGCAAAGAAGCTGCAGCTTCATATGCAAATTCAGTCAGAAATGCCGATTGTGAGGGTCGAACTCACAGACAGCCACTTCGGCATGAGGGGGCAGTGCAACAAAGACACTGCCCATCTTGGAGGTAAAACATAGCAAAAATATAATACAGTTTTCTGATATATGTTATATACCAGAAATGCCAAAGGCAGGAATCGAACCTGCATATTGCTAACGGTGATAAAAAATAACGGGTGGGTGATTAGATGAACTAGACATGAATGGAATTTCTGATTTCATATGCACGTCCAGAAACTTTCAAACCGACGGATAACAGAAGAATGACGACTGCCTTCCGTCAATCAATGAAAATGAATTAAGGGTTGCTGTATGTTAGCTGCATATCCAGTTATGCTACTTTGGCATGCTCAGAACTAAATCTGAGCTTTTTGTCTTGCTTATTTTTAATATGCAAAATAATTTAAAAAATGTAACACTTTTTTGAATATTTTTTTTGTTTTTAAATGATTTTTCTTGACTCACTGCTGATATCTGCAGATGTTAGCAGGTTTTCTTTCGCTTTCTTGTCCTTTGTAAGACGTAACGCATGCTTACTGATTGCTTCATCAAGAATATTTCTTACGGTTCTGGCGTTACCAAAATCTGCTTTTGGAAGTTCTATCTCGTAGCGTTCCCTGAATTTTTCAAGGCCTTCACGGCTTACTTTTAAGCCGGCTTTATTCGCCATAGATTTGAAGATTGCTTCTGCTTCATCGGTTGTGTAATCCGGAAATTCAAGATAATCCTTGATTCGTGAACGGAAACCGGGGTTAGAAGAGAGCAGGTTTGCCATTGGCTTTGTATATCCGGCAAGTATTAATACAAATTGGCCTCGCATATCCTCCATAAGTTTAATCAATGTGTCAACAGCTTCATTTCCATATCCTTCAGCCATGGAATACGCTTCATCAATAAACAGCACTCCACCCATCGCATATTTAACCAGAATCTCGGCTTTCATACCGCCTTCACCTGGTGCTGATGCTTTGAGAAGGTTACCATCAACTTCAATACACTGATTTTTTTTGATAATTTTGTTCTTGTACAGAAAACCTGTAAGTATTCTGGCAAATGTTGTTTTACCGGTACCAGGAGCTCCGTAAAAGACGTAATGTGAACTGAAGCCTTCGCCTTTCTTGCCGTGGGCTTTATCATAATTTGCACGGGCTACAATCTCATTTATCTTATCCTTCACTTCTTCCATTCCTGAAAGAGCTGCCATATCCTGGTCAGGATTTTTAGAACCAGGATGTGTTGCCTTGGTGATTGTGGATTCCGGCATTACCCTGTTCATTTCTTCTTTTCGCTGTTTATCATATTCTTTTCGCTCTTTATCTGACAGACTAAAATAGTCAAATTTGCTCGTCATACCGAATGCATCAACATTTTTGCCGTATTTGGATTTCTCATACCACAGGTTACATGATTTGAATAAAACCGCCCAAATTACGACACCAATGCAGACAGGCATTGGATATTCCTTCACAAATTCAACAGCATCAAAGCCTGGCTGTCTGCTTAAATAATAAAACCCTCCACATGGAATTACTAACAGCAGAATAAGTGAAAGAAATGATAGCCAATATTTTAATGATTTCATTTTTTTCTCTCTCCTTTTTATTTTTTTTGGCTTTATTTTAATATGCAAAATTTTTGGCGAAAAGTTACAAAAAATAATTAAAAAGTTTATGCGAACATTTGTTTGCTTTTTTGTTCGGTATGTGATAATATGTTTTCAGAACAAATGTTCTGCATTGCAGAAAACTAACACAAAACACAAGTTCTTTTTCGTAGTCTTGAGAATCCGGCATATTAAAAGTGCAAAAAGTAAAAAAATACAAAGAAAAGGAGATTGAAAAATATGAGTAATGAATTTTCTCACTTACATGTCCATTCAGACTACAGTTTGCTTGACGGTTTAGGAAAAATCGGGGATTATGTTAAATACGGCAAATCTCTCGGAATGAAAGCAATGGCATTTACAGACCATGGAACAATGGCCGGATTGGTTACAGCATATGACACATGCAAAGCTAACGGTATGAAATTTATCGGAGGATTTGAAGCATATGTTGCGCCATACGGAACAACAAGGTTTGAAAAAAAGGCATCTGAAGGTAAAGCTTACAACCATCTGATTATCCTATTCAAGAATGCAGAAGGGTATAAGAACGGATGCGAGCTGCTGACAAGAAGTCATACTGAAGGGTTTTACTATAAGCCGCGTATTGATTTTGACCTGTTGAAAGAACATCATGAAGGTCTTGTCGTTATGTCAGCCTGCCTTGCCGGCGCTGTACCGCAGGCTATCGTGCATGGAAATGTAGATTTGGCAAAACAGATTATTATGGAATACAAAGAAGTATTTGGAGATGATTATTACCTCGAAATTCAAGACCATGGTATTCCTGAGGAAAGAGAGGTTATCACTGCCTTACTGACATTGTCAGAAGAATGCGGCGTGAAACTGATTGCCACAAACGACTGCCATTACGTCAGAAAAGACGAAAAAGAAGCACACAACTGGCTTCTCTGTATGCAGACAGACAAAAGAATCAATGAGGAAAACCGCATGATTAATGATGGTGACTACTATCTTAAGTCAAAAGAAGAAATGCTGGAATTGTTTCCTTATTGCCCTGAAGCTGTCTACAACACACAGGAAGTTGTGGATAAGTGTAACTTTGAATTTGAATACGGTCATTACCGTATGCCAAAAGTCCATATCCCAAAAGAATATGGCAATGATTATTTTAAATATCTTGAAGACGAGGCCTGGAAAGGCTTTGAAAAGAGATATCCACATTGTCATCAGAGGAGAGCAGAAGCAGAACCAAGGCTGAAATATGAACTTGGAATCATTAAACAGATGGGATTTGCTCAGTATTTCCTTGATATCAGAAAGACAATCAAAGAAGCAAAAGACAATCATATCCTGGTTGGCCCGGGAAGAGGTTCTGGAGCCGGCAGCTGCATGAATTACTGCCTGGAAATTACAGACCTTGAACCATTACAATATGATTTACTGTTTGAACGTTTCTTAAATCCGGAAAGAATATCGATGCCGGATATCGATACCGACTTCGAGTACTTAAGAAAAGATGACGTAATTGCTGCTGAAGCAAATGATTACGGTTATGATTGCTTTGCCAAAATTGAAACTTTTGGAACTATGCTGGCGAAAAACGTTTTAAAAGGATGTACAAAAGTATCCGGAATTGAAAATCACGTTGCTATTGGCGCGAAGCTGGCTAATTTCATCACAGGCAATAATTCGCTGAAACAGGAATGGGAGATAAACCCTGATTTACAGTCATACGTCCATAGTGACCCGAGACTTGAAAAAATCTGGGATATTTCATTGAAACTGGAAGGAACAAAAAAATCTGCAGGTACTCATGCATGCGGACATATCCCGACACCGGTTCCATGCGAACAGTTATTCCCCTGCCGTCTTGATAGTGAATCCGGCCTGCTTGTATGCGAATATGATATGAATCAGGCAGAGCATCTCGGCAATCTGAAAAAAGACCTGCTGATGCTGCGAAATCTGACAATCATTGACATCGCGCAAAAAGAAATCAAGAAAAGAACTGGAAAAGATATCCCGCTTTGGGATGAAAGTATCCTGAATGATAAAAAAGCGCTCAATATGATTGCATCAGGCGATACAGATGGCGTATTTCAGCTTGAATCAGACGGAATGAAGAAATTTATGAGACAGCTGCAGCCTGACTGCTTTGAGGATATCATTGCCGGTGTTGCACTGTATCGTCCAGGCCCAATGGATTATATCCCGGATTATATCCAGAACAAACATAATCCGAATGATATTAAATATATAACCCCTGAACTTGAATCAATACTTGCTCCTACATATGGTATTATCGTTTACCAGGAACAGGTAATGCTGATAGTGCAAAAACTGGCCGGTTTCTCAATGGGTCGTGCCGATGTTGTACGTAAAGCAATGGGAAAAAAGAAGCAGGAAATCATGGACCAGGAAGGCCCGCATTTTATCAATGGCGATAAAGAACTGAATATTGAAGGATGTACCGGAAGGGGTATTTCAGAAGAAGCTGCACAGAAAATCTGGAATCAGATGGTTGATTTTGCGAAGTATGCATTCAACAAATCACATGCCGCAGCTTATGCTGCAATCAGCATGCAGACGGCCTACCTGAAAGCCAATTATCCGTTAGAGTTTGCAGTCGGCCTCTTAACGTCCGTTATGGATGACTCCAAGAAACTGATGAAATATGTAACATCTTTCAGACAGACAGGAGTAAATATCTTACCACCTGATGTAACAAAATCAGAATATGGCTTTTCAATTGAAACTGATGATGACGGTAATGAGTCTATCAGGTTCGGATTGTTTGCAATCAAAGGAGTTGGTGAAGACGTTGCCAATACAATTCCGGCAGAACGTGCAAAACAGCCTTACAAAGACATTGATGACTTTGTAAAACGGCATATGTCATTTAACAGAAAAGCATTTGAGAACCTTGCGAAAGCAGGAGCTTTTGATGCTTTTGGACACACCAGGCAGACTTTAGTTGAAAACTTTGATACTATGCTTACCTCAATCAAGACTCAGGCGAAGAACTACGATGAAAATCAGCTTACTTTGTTTGATTTCGGCCTTGATGTTGATACATCATACAAATTTAATGAGTATCCGGAGTATTCATATCTCCAGAAATGCAGGAATGAAAAGGATGCGACCGGTATGTATGTCTCAGGTCATCCAGCTTCTACGATTGAGAACATCACAAAGAAAAACGGTGCGGTAAACATTGAAGATATCGTATCTGAAAATTCCGTTTATCATAATGATGATGAGGTTGCTATCGGTGGAGTTATCACTGAAATCAAGAAAAAAATCACCAAAAAAGGCAATATCATGATGATTATTGATGTTGAAGACACAACTGGACACATCAGCGTGCTGCTGTTTGAACACGCAATCCAAAAGTTCCAGTCTGAGTTAAATGAAGACGGCCTGATTTTCCTGAAAGGAAAAGTAAGGGGAGGCGGTGAGGACAGCTCTTTAATCCTCCAGACCGTATGCCCGTTGAAAGACACTCCGTCAATATTATGGATTGCCACTGATGACTATTCCTTAAACAACTTGAGAAACAGGGTTCTGAATTTCATGCAGGATAATCCAGGTATTGGAGACCATGTAAAAATAGTTTCAAAAAAAGCCAGAAAGCCAGAAATGCTCGGTGATATCTCTATCACTGCAGATGTTCTGGAAAAGGCAAAAATCCACTTTGGAAGGGAGAATGTAAAGGTAACACAGGACAAATCTGAAATTGCTTAAACACCCGGGCGGCTGCATTTTGCAGGCAGCTGCCCTTTTTGCGCCCAAAATGTGAAAAATTCGTACTGTTTGAGAAAAATTCTGCATTTTGTATGTATCTAAAAAATACATAAAAAGGCAGAAGAAAAATGGAAGGAAACTGGGTTTTAAAAGTAAACACAAAGCAAAAAATGCCGTATGACTTGTACCGGCTTTTACATAGAAAATCTACTAAATATAGAAACAATTACTGCTTCAATAATTATGTAGAAAAACCAAAAAGAACTATTAAAAAAATACAGAAGGCAGGAATTAAATATGAATGCTATCGTGTGGAATATGAAAGAGCAAATAATTACCGGCAGACGTTCTTCGCCAGAACACAGGCTCCGTACAGATGCCGGTATTGTAATAAAAAACTACAGAAGAATAAAGTTGTTGTTGACCACATCGTCCCGGTCGCAAAAGCACAGAAAAAAACATCCGCCCGGATGATGCTGGCAGTAAAAAGATGCGGCAGTGTAAACGATATACGAAACCTTGCCCCGGCCTGCAGGGACTGTAATTCAAAAAAGTCTGACAAAATGGGGTTATGGGTTGTTAGAGGATGGCTTGGTAAATATAAACTGTACTGGATAATATTGAGAATTATACAAATTGTATGCATTCTGCTTATGATATGTGGGGGATTTTATCTTGCAAAAAAAATTATGCTTTTTGTATAAAAAAAAGAGGTGATGCCATCACAGCCACCTCTTCCTGAAATCTTATTCCTTGAAAGTATCGCTTTCATATCCCTGAACTACCTCTGTTTTAACATTATTAGACGAAGAGTCGCCGTACACTGGGGCTTTTACCAGAGACATTGCCAGCATCATAGATGTCAAAAATACAATGACACCCCCTGTAATAAACAGGAAGCGTGACAAGCTGAATCTCTTTACACTAACCTCGGAAGAACTTTTTAAAATAGAATCCTCAGGTTCCTGATAAAGATTCATTACAGCTTCATTGCGATACTTACTCATAGATGTATCTCCTTTCTTTGATATAAAAATTAAGATTTACATATTTAAATATGGAGGATAAAGCTAAAAATAAAAATTTAAAAAAAATCCGCAAAAAATGAACTTTTTTCCAAAATTTTAAGCATATTGTATTTGCCAGCAATGGAAAGGCCGTTTTAGCAATCCTGATGCTGGAAATCCAAGTTGTTTTTCACCTTAAGAGAGGAGAGGTAATAATGGCTGAAAATATATCGTGTGAAGAATGTAAGGACTGCATAAGATGTTCTCTTGGACTGATATGCGGCGCCAGCAGGAACAAAAGTAAAATCATTCCTTCACGCCCGACAATCTATGGTCTGATACCGTACTGCGACATCCCCGAGTGGTGTCCTAAAACAGAAAAGCGCAAAGAAGCAGAGGATAATGAGAGGACTAAATACGGTGAGACAAACAAAGCGGTTCTGGTATTAGAGTTACCCGATAATTTTTCATGCGGAGATTGCCCTTGTTATAACAAAGAGGCCTGCTCCTGCAACGTAACACATGAAGCTATTGATGGTGCATTTATATCACTTAAATGCCCTTTAAAAAAGTTGCCAGATAAAAGCCATTTCAACCCTCCATATGTGGAAAGCCAATTCCATTCCGGATATCTGTTCGGCATATATAAGGTAATTAAAAGGCTTGAGATGGAAGCTCGCTGAGAATTGATTTTGTATAGAGAACAAGTTGAAGAGATTTTAGAGAGAGGTGTCATTATGGGTAATACAAAAACATACGAAAACTGCATGTGCGATTCCGATATCATGGAGGTATACAAGAAAGACCGCTGTATCGGCAATGAACTGATGCTTGAAAAGTATCATGATTACATTTACTACATTATCAAGAAACATTATCCGTCATTTAACCGTGAAGCTTCTGAGTTATTTCAGCATGGCGCTATCGGCATCATGAATGCTTTACAGACATACGACCCAAGCAAAGCGTCATTTACTACATACTGCACACCATATATTAAGAAGGAACTTGGTAAACATCTCCGTTTCATGGCCGGTGAATCATCTGAGTATTTTGCATCCGTGCATAATTCAGTAGAAAGAGCCAAAAGCAAGATTGAAACTGCTGGGGATGAAGCTACCGTTGATAAAATTATGGATGAGACTGGATTAAGCCACAAAATCGTAAAACGCGAGTTAAAAGTGGATAGAACAAAGGTTTCATTCGATGCGCTGGAAAGCATGACCGCTGACATGCAGTTAAGCGATGACTTCGTCGTTGATGACCTGCTGTCCTCAATCCCTAAGAAAAACAGCGCCATCATTAAGATGAAAGTGCTTGATGGCATTTCATTTGTTCAGATTGCGAAAGAACTCGGAGAACCTGTTGTAAAAATCAGACAGTGTTACAATGAAGGCATTGACATGCTGAGACAAAACATCTGACATATCTTGCGAGACCGGCAGAGAAATCTGCCGGTTTTTGCTTTTTTCTTGATTCTGCATTTTATATAAAAATGTAAAATAAGGAGGATAAATACTATGCTACTTGAAAATGAAATTGATTTAGTCAAGAAGATGGATAACGAAAGATACAAAGGCGTTAAGTCAATTGCAAAAGAATTTTCTGACTATGTGGACAATACTTTTATTGACGCTTCCGTGCGTCAGGTAACGGTTGATGAAATGTATAAAAACCTGTCAAACTTCGGAGCAGAGAAGTTTGATAAAATTATAGATATGTATAATAAGGAACATCCTGACCAGCCACTTAAATCACAGGCAGAAATTAAAAAGTCATACCAGCCGGCCGTAGATAAGTCAATCGCATTATTTACCGGCCAGGGAGAGCAGTATGGACAGCAGAACCGTATTATGGATAACTTTATGCGGTCTCAGTTCGCCAACATAATGTCAAGCGTTGGAGATGTACATAAACAGGACATCGTTGATGAGATAAGCAGAACACTTAATGCAAAAATAGAAGAACAGGGATTTGAAACAGACAGGGATATCAAGATAAAGGAAGCTTTCGTTGACGTCACCAAACATTACAGTGAAGATAATAATTTCAGGCTTCGCATATCAAACTTTGACAAAGCTGAAAAGCAGGCAGAAAGCCTTTCAAAAATCCTTGAGGTTAACACTGACGGATTATCAAAAGAAGAGGCAGCTATGATAAAAGAGCAAGCCCAGAATAAGTTTAAATACTCTGTTATTGAGCAGGCCAGGAAGACAAAAGGCGATGACTTCCAGGCAACTATAGACATCCTTGACAGAAGCCTTGACTTTGAAGGCAGAAAAACGCTTGATAAAGCAGTGCAGCTGAACAACAAGAGCAGCAATATAAACAAATTTGAGACCAGAAGAATCCAGCTGTCAGAACACGAAAAAGACAAATCATGGCAAAAATTTGACGCTCAGACTATGTTTTCTAAAAAACTTAAAAATTTCAAGGAAGAGTGGAGGGATATTAAGGCAAACAAGGAAATCCCCAACGATAAATGCGATTCAAAAGGATTGAACAGGCTTATTATCGGATATATAAATATACAAGCTTACATTTCAAAGGTCTGCGATTTCATGGCGGATATGATTGATTATTATTCAGGTTCTAAATATAAAGACCAAAAAGAAGAGGCAAAAAAATCAGAATCTAAAGCAGAGAACCAGACAGGCAAAGATGTCGGAAGTACTAAGGACGAAAATAATACAAAAGACGCAGACCATGGCGAGAGTCATGATGAAAGCAAGACAGCTGATACCGGCAGCAAACAACAGGAACCCGGAAAGCCTGACATGTCACCATTCTACGGTGTCGTAAAAGAGGCTTATAAAGAAAACGGCAAGAACCTTGCAGTTATGATGGATATTGGAAGGCTGAATAAGGATACAGCAGAAGAGCTATTCGTCAAAAGTGTCTCTTACATACAGACACAGGACAAACTGAAGCAGGATGAATTATATGAGGCATTTGCAAGCGGACTGCAGGATGCGATTGCCGACCCAAACATTTCATTTGAGACAAAACAGGTACTGACAGGTTTTGTTATCAATTACGAATTTGACAACTATAAAGACAAAATTCAGGAAAACATTGAAAAAGGATGTCGCTGGGATGACATTGTGAAACATCAGGAAATGCAGCTTACGCCGGAGGAACATGAACAGCTTACAAAAATGGCCGAAAAAATTGGTACTGATATCGCAAATGACATGCCGGCCGGAACAAAAGAAGACCTAACAAAAGAATTACAAAATAGAATGACGAAATTCAGGACAGAAAACCCACATCTCACACGAAAGCAGTTTGCGAGATATATAGAGTCGGCAAATGATTCAATGACCCGCCAGATTGAAGCACTCCAAAAAGAAGCGCAGAAAACGCCTGAGAAAGCTACTATGAAGTCCGATAATGCAGCAATGGCAAACAAGCGGGAACAGAGAATTGAACTTGGGGAGGCGATGAAAGAAGCCAGAGGAATGGCAATGGATGCAATCAAAGACATGAAAGACCAAAAGAAATATGCTCCGGTAATAGGAAAAATGATGACGCAGATATCAGAAATTTCTGATAAGTACCAGCGTCTTGACAATAAGCAGATAAGATGGGTGCAGGAAGCCGCAATAGCCTCATTTACTACACACGCCAGCGATACAATGATAGATGCCTTTAATGCAGAAGCAGCTAAATCCGGCAATACAGTATTCAAGAAGTTTAGTGAAGACCGTGGAAGAAAGCTCCGCGTCAGCTCACTTTTAAATGCTGCATCAAAAGTAAACATTTCAGACCGCCTTACTGGAAAGAAAAATGAATTTAATAAATTCAGGCAAGACCTGTCAGATACGATGGATGTTGATATCTCATGCAAGATGGACCCGCCTGACCAGGAAAAATTCCTTTCTGATGTTGCAAACCACATATTCAAAGCTGAAAAAACACAGCTGATATACCTGTCGGAAGAAGCCCGTAAATATGGCTTGAAATTGGAGGCATCTGAACATCTCAGGGACAATAAACAGATTGACAAACAATGCAGGGTGCTTGTAAAGCAATACGAAAATAGTATTACAGAACCGAATCCGTACTTCAAACCTGGAAAGAACCTTATGGCTTTTGCAGACTTCACCGTGACCACGAAGGACATGGAGGGAAGCGAAAGATTCCTGACTATGTTAAGAAAAGAGGTTGATAAAATTTCTGATAAGGATATGAAAGAAAAGGTTTCAGCCGCAGTTGAAAATGACATTGGATTATACAAAGATGAATTAAATAAAAATATTACATATATAGACATTACCGAGAGGTAATCTTCACGCCGCAGGATGCGGCGTGTTTTTTTCGCAAGAATAATATGTTTCTGCAAAAATCCGGCATATTGGATATATGCGAAATATCGCAGAAGGAGAGAAAATAATGGTAACGGTTGTAATATACACAAATAATGCAGAAAAAAATTTAAAAAAATGCGTATACTCGATTTTAAATCAAACGTATGAAGACTTTGAAATCCTTATTGTTGATGACGCATCAGCAGACAGGACATCAGAAATTGCGTTGTCTCTTGAAGAGGAAGACGAACGCATCAGGTTTATCGGGACGTTAAAAAAGGGCGGAGCAGCAAGCGCCAAAAACACCGGGATTTATCAGGCATCAGGAAATTATATTATGTTTTTAAACAGTGATGACGAGCTGGAACCAAACGCCCTGAAACGTATGACATATATAGCAAAACAAAGTAAGGCTGATTTGGTAATTGGAAATTTCAAATGCATATATGAAAACGACAAAAAAGAAAAGAAAAATAACGCAATTTTTACATCAGGTGCTATGTATAACCATGTATTTAGAGATGAAGATGTGATAAATTGTGTACATTTTCAATGCATTGAGGGCAATAAATTATGGAATACTGAAATGATTTCACATTGCGGAGTCAGGTTTCAAAATACATGCATAAGCTCCGATTTCATTTTTTATCATCAGTGCCTTGGGTATTGTAAAGTGGTAGCTACAATCTCTGATAAAATATTGCTGCGGCATATATACAGTGACAGTAATTCCAAGAAGTACAGTGATGTAATTACATCAAAAACACCTTTTGAGATGATTCTTGATGGTTACAAAAAAGCCGGCAGGGAGAACTTTGCAGCAGAAATACAAAAAGACGAGCTTATATATATACTTGATGAATTAAAAAAGATACCAGAATACGATACAAAAGAAATCAGAAAAAAGGTTTTTGAATCGCTGACAGAAATTGATTTTGATTCGTCATTATTTAGTACTGAAGAAGAAAAAAAGATGATAAAACAATACAAAAAAATAAAAGCCGGTAAATGGTGGTATGTGTCAGATATCAGAGCAGCGATAAGGAGGTGACAAGATGATAACGATTATTATTGCAGCACATAATATGGAAAAATATATTGAAGAAGCCCTTGATTCCATCCTGGCTCAGACATACAAAAATTATGAACTAATTCTTGTTGACGACGGGTCTACCGATGAAACATTTAACATTATGCAGACATATCAGGTTAATAAATTCATAAACACAAATGTGACTGTAATAAACGAAAAACAATCCGGAATCCCTGCTGCCAGAAATAAGGCTATGCCGATGGCAAAAGGGCAGTACATATTGTTTTTTGATGGCGATGATGTGATGATGCCCGATTACCTTGAACAGCTGGTAAAATGTATGGAATTTGGGGACGTTGATATGGTTGTCGGGGATGTGATAAAAATTGCAGAAAATGGCTCCGAACTGACTGAAGCACCGCGCATATATACCAAGATGCATGATGGCAGATACGATACAACATACAAAATAAAAGACCTGATGACGCTTGGGGATAACATTGACGGAATTACAGGAACGAAGCTGTATAAATCAGATATCATATTCACCAATAAGCTGCAGTTTGACGGGTTGAACAAATATTCTGATGTAACATTCTTCCTCAAATACCTGTATTTCTGCTCTACGGTATACGTATCAAATACAGCACTTATAAAATACAGGGTTTCTGACATACTGGTAAAGAGCCGAGCTTCAAATAAAGACCTTGATGTAATTGCCTGTTTCAGAAATATTGAAGACTATATTGACGGGCTGCTCGGCGGGCGCGAAAAAACAAAGCTGTTTAATTATATGCTGCAGAATATGCGTGTTAAAGAGTTGAGTGTCTGGGCTCTGCACTACACTTCACCTTCGGCGTCAAGCCGTACGCTCAGAAAAAGACTATTTAAGCGCTTTCACCGTGAAATTCTGTCTGTTGGCAAAAAATATTACAAATACCTAAGCGACGACAGAAAAAAGGAAATATCGGAAGCTAAAAAAAGATATCATCTGCGGTTCTGGTATCTGAGTATGCCGTACATTGTATATAAACGTACAGCACTGAAAAAAATATAAAAAAAATATTCTCAAAAAAGCGTACCTTTTTACAAAAATCCTGCATATTAAATATGCAAGCAAAAATACAAAAAAAATCAGGAGGAAAAAATGGCATTAAAAATTAAGGTAAAATACTTTTACAAAAACCTTGAAAAATTAAACAAAATCAGCAAAGGAGACTGGATTGACCTGCGAAGCGCAGTTGATATCCATCTGGCGGCAGGCCAGACTGCTTTTATCCCGCTTGGCGTTGGAATGATTCTGCCTGAGGGTTATGAAGCACATATCGCCCCTCGCTCCAGTACATTTAAAAACTGGGGAATCATGCAGACGAACAGCGTCGGTGTTGTAGATAATTCATACAGTGGTGACAACGACCAGTGGATGATGGCCGTTTATGCGACAAGAGACACAGAAATCAAAAAAGGCGACAGAATCTGCCAGTTCAGAATTATGGAAAAAATGCCTGAGCTTGATATTGAAGAAGTAGAACATTTAAACGAAGAATCACGCGGTGCTTTCGGTTCAACAGGAATTAACTGATGCCGGCAGCCGCAAAATAAAATATTACATAGAAAAGGAGACCTATTATGGCTTATAAAACACCTGAGCAGATGCTCGATATTATTTTATCCGAAAACTTATTAACAGATGCATGTATGACTATCATCGATGGAAGAAACGAATACGGATTCCATGCAGCCAAAGTACCTGACAGCAGCCTTGAAAAAACTGCACCGGGAAAATATAACATTACATTAAGAGGTGGCGACGGAAAAGATGTTGTCGTAAACGCAACAGCGCCGGAAAACGGCAAAAAGACAAACTTCTGGCTTATCAGCTTTGAAGAGGGTAATTACAATGTAATCTGCGTACAGTATGACGACAATGGCGAGCCGTCCAGGGCGTTAGAACAGAAAGAGTATATGTCTGTTATCGCTTTATTCCTTGACCACTACAAGATTGGAACCAGGACAAAACTGATGAATATCTTAAAATACGGTTATGCAGAGCTGAAAAAAGAAATCGGAGATGATAACGCATATGAGCTGCTGCGTGATTACATGGATACCGGTGTATCAATCATGCGTGCTGAACATATGCCGAAAACTTTTGGCATCAGATTTAAGTTTGACTTTGATGGCGAAGAATAAGGTTGGTTTATGTGGGCTGGCTTTTGCCAGCCTTTTTAGGAGGTGAAAAACATGACCGCAGATGTCAGTGAACTCTCTGGCGCTATCGCAAAAATCCTTGTGCTTTTGTCTTTATTTCTCTTAATCTTTACACTGCTTACATGCTTTGCAAATGTCGTATTATTCGGAAAGATATTCGGAAAAGAAAGCAAAAAGAAATGGCTTAGTTTTGTACCGTTTGTTAACGATTATATCCTTTATGATACGTTCTGGAATACAAAAATGTTTGCTTTATATATAGTAGTCAATTTTGTTATGCAGGTTATTACAAGATTTGCAAGTGAGAAATCAGCAATCATCAGTGCGTTGTATATGATAGCAACACTTATCGTGCTGCTTCTTGACATTGCAATTATGACACATATTGCGACAAGCTTTGGCAAGACCGGATTTTCCAATGTTTTATGGTCAATAGGACTGTTTGCTCTATATCCGTTGTTTGTCGTCATTCTGGCAAAAAGAAACGAATTCACGCCGGAAGTGGCAGAAAGCATTAAAAAGAAGGCTGAAGAAAGAGAGAAAAGAAAGGCTGAAAAGAAAGCTGAAAAAGAAGCCAGAAAAAAAGAGAAAAAAGAAGCAGGCCTGTAAAGACCTGCTTTTGTAATGCAAAAATATATTGACGGGTATCGTGAGAAAATGTAAAGGTATAGCATTACAACCTGAAAGTAGGCTGTTTCTTGCTGTTTAATTCTATCAAAATATAAGATGATATGGCTGCCGCACCCTTAGATTCAGCATTTTTGAGAATTGCTTTCAATGCTGCAGTTGTCATCAGACCGAACTGTAAGAACTCAACAGCTCCGGCTTCATCGCCTTCATCAATCATCCTCTTCACGATAGTCTTGCCTGCACGGCGAAGATATGCTCCAACATTGCTGTTCTTTGTCTTCTTATAAATATGAATTGCCAGCATCTGTTTTGAACGGGAAGAATATGCCTGTTCATATACACTTTCTGAAAATTCTTTATCATACCAATTGCTATTAAAGAAATCATTAGTGTATGTTATCTTTTCGCTTGATGTATATTTTGGCAGGTACACATGCCCTTTGCCTTCAATATTGACATCTACGATAAGACTTTCCTTGTTCATGGCATCTTCCAGACTGTTAAAACCTGGCGTCATCATGACTGCAGACGGAAGATTGAAAATCCGGCTTCCATCCTTGACAGTTACATTCAGTACTCCCTGAAAGCTTTCAAGCCCGGCATCAATCAATGACGCTGGAAGCACCACATCTGTAAGCTTAGGGCAAAACGAGAAAGCACTGAGGCCTATGCCACGAATCCCCTCGTTAAATGTCACATTGCTTAGTTCATCGCAATGAAAAAAGGCAAAATTGCCAATTTCTTCAACTGATGGAGGTATAACAACATTATTTAATGCATAGCAGTAAGTAAATACTCCTGAATCATGCCTGAAACTGCCTCCAATCTGTTTCAGACATTTTCCAAAATTGACTTTCTTGAGAAATGTGCATGCATAAAATGCATTATCATTAATGTACTCTAATGAATCAGGGCAATTAATTTCACGTATATTACAGTTCATGAAAGCTCCATTTGCGATTGTTTTAGTCCCTTCCGGTATATTGACAACACCGTCACGGCCACTTGAGGCCAGAACGAGTGTCTGTTTGTCACGTGAATAGATAATGCCGTCAATAGATGTATAATATTTGTTCTCCACATGTATATTTCCAAGGCTATCAAATCCGCGTGACGTTAACATTCGATGCAGCTTACGGATATCAATGGCGCCGGCCTCTTCAACAAATAAGTCTGTAATCCCCGAAATATTGTTCCGGCTGAATATCTGATTCAAAATATTGATTGATTCAACATGTAACGACTTAACATTCTTAAAGTTTGCTGAATTTGCTATACGTCTGATACGTTTTGAAAGCCGTACTGATTTTGCGTCAGGCTCCACTTTAAGCACCGCGTCATTGATTACACTGAGCCCGTCATCTCCCGTATCAAACATAAATGCGCCAGAGAAAGCCTTCGGAGCTGCGTCATTGAGTGAATCACAGTTTATTGCAGCATGAGCAAGGCATCCATTTAATGCATAATCATCAATATATTTGATGTTTTTAAGGTCAATCTCCATATCCGGCTGCATGTAGAATGCGTTCAGCAGCTTACGGTTCATATTGTAAAGAACCTCAATAAGCATTGATGCACCATCAACAAACCTGTCACTGTCTGATGTGACCAGCTTGACATTTGGAAACATATCGTTTCTGATGCTGACTTGTTGGATATCACCTTCAATATGAAGCTCTTCTACGTCAGGAAACTGTTTATATACATTTTCAAGCTTTACCCTGTACGTAGAATACAGATACTTTGATGCTGTTTTTTCAGCAAACAGGTTAACAGTTTTGACGCCTGGCTGTACATCAATATCAACTAACGTATTTGACGTCATGTCCCAATACAGGGTTACGCCGCCATCTTTGATTTCGTAATATTGTTTCTTTTTTTGCATTGTTTTTCTTCCTTTCTTGTTGAAATTTGTTTATTACATTTTTAATATGCTGAAAATCCTAAGGAAGAAAAATGGAGAAAAGAATGAAATTGGAGACGAAATGGAAGATGAGGAGATAAGAATAAGGGGAGGGAAGCAGGAAATAGAAAGAGAAAAGAAGAAACAAAAAAGAAAGAGAGATAAGATAAGAAAAGAAAAAATTAATAAAAAAAACGAAAAGAAGAGGCAGAAAAGAAGAAATAAAAAAAAGCAAAAGAAAACCAGCCAGCGCTTCGCGCTGGCTGGAGTGAAAATGATAAAAATATAAGTGTGAATAATTAAAGCAATTATGCAAGCATGGACAAAAATTCGTCCTCACTGATAATCTTAACCCCAAGCTCCTTTGCCTTCTTGTTCTTGGAAGAAGCAGAAGCGGAGTCGTTGTTGATAAGATAACTTGTCTTTGATGAGACAGAACCGCTTACTTTTCCGCCGAGTGATTCAATCTTTGCCTTCAGCTCATTACGGTTTTTAAAGTGATGCACATCGCCAGTGATTACAAATGTAAGGCCTGAAAGAGAAGCCGCATCTGATGATGCTTCCTCCTGACTTGGATTTTCAAACGAAAGTTCTGTAAGCAGGTTTCTAATCTCCGGATTCGGATTTTCTGCTAACGGGTCTTTGTATGCAAGATATGTCTCGCCCCATCTGATGAGGTTGTCATTCAGGATTGGCCCGATGCCGTCAATATGGCTGAAATCATGCTTTGCATATACGTCATTCAGGAATTTGTCAATATCATTATTGTACTCTTTGGCAAACAGCTTCGCCTGTCCTTCTCCGATATTTGGAATACCGACGGCATGAATAAATGGAACAAATGATGTCTTTCGACTTTTTTCAATTGCCTTAATCATATTTTCATATGATTTCTTGCCATAGCCTTTTGTGGCGATAATTTCATCTTTATGTTTGTCAAGATGATAAATGTCAGAAAATTCTGAAATCCAGCCATTATCAATAAAATATGTTATGGTCGCCTTTGATAAGCCCATGATATTCATACAGTCGCGTTCAACAAAATGTGTATATTTTCCGATATGTTTCGCCGGACAGCCAGGATTTGCACATGTAGCAACTTCTACATCCATCGCAGCGCCTTTCGTGAGAATCGGTTTGATTTTCCCGTGGCAGCATGGACATTCCTTGGGAAGTGCCTCGTTGTCTGAAAGTGCTCCTGC
>UMCO01082227.1_pt1 | contig 29200 bp, 27 predicted proteins | sample 1964251 | NCBI WGS metagenome assembly UMCO01 (sample SAMEA4835970, study PRJEB28245) | human gut metagenome | biome: gut microbiome; material: fecal sample | place: Denmark | collected 2008
TGCGTTCTTCTTCGGAACGGTCACAACCACGCCTTTTGTATTATAAGCTCCCCATTTCCTGGAAGTCTTATTGTATGCCCTGACAGTATATACATACTTGCTGCCAGCAGCCAGCGGAGTTTTCTTGTTGTTTGAATGAGTGTAACTGTTCTTTGACGCGCTCACATTAGCAACAGTAATCCATTTCTTTGCACCGGATTTTTTATAAAATACACGATAAGACGTTGCGTTGCTTGTCTTGTCCCATGTAATTGTCACCTTCCGGTTAGATGTTGCATTGGTCTGGGTGATATTTACTTTTCCCGGGACAGCAGGAATAGTGACTGTCTTACCTTTGGAGTTGTAAGCACCCCATTTTCTGCCATATCTGTTGTAAGCCCTCACGGTGTAAACATATTTCTTACCGCCAATCAGTTTCGCTTTGCTATTGGATTTATGAGTGTAGCTGGTCCTGTTTGATTTAACTGTTGTCAGTGTTCTCCATTTTTTAGTTCCAGCCTGTTTCCAATAGATACGGTAGTTAGTTGCATATTTGGCTTTTCTCCATTTAATAACAACTTTGTTTGTACCAGAAGTTTTAACACTGGTCACTGTAACTTTAGCCGGTCTCTTTTTAGATGCCGCTTCAGATGGTGTCTGTAACATAACCGGGACAATCAGTATAATCGCCAGAATAACAGCCAAAGCAGCGACAATACCTTTTCTTTTTCGTAAATTAAACATTATATACCTCCTTCATGTTTTTCTTTAATTGTATTGTACTACAGTAAAATACAGTAATCAAATATTTATTTTACAGTATTAATATGCTAGATTTTACGCAAAAAATAATAAATATTTCGCATATTAAAAATATAAAATAAATCAAAAAAATCAAAAGGGAATCAAGCATGCCACGTTGTATGCGATACAAACAGAAAACAAAAGAAAGGAGAAAAAATGTCTAAAACAACATTCGCAGAAAATGACCTTCCAGAAACAGCAGAAGTAACTGGAAACGTAGAAGAAATATATAATCCAGAAAATAAAGATTCCATCTGGTTTGAGTTGAAAAAAGGTGACGAAAAGTTTAAAATTGGGTTATCGGATATATTATCATGTCTAAAATTTGCTGAAAGGACCGGAGAAATTCCAAAACTTCCATCTGAATGGTGGAGTATAATTGAGGGATTGTACCCAAGTAATGGAAATTTTTACCTGGATTAAAAATATGAGAAAATTCAAACTAACAAAACAAGAAATCATGCCGCATGATATAACAAATAAATATGACTTTGAAGAGTTAACTGGAGGAGCTGAACCTTTTGTTGTTAGAGAAAAATCTGGAGCTACAAAAGCTTTTGGAATCTGTCCGGCTTGTGATAATCCAATCCAAATTCTTGGTTTATATAAACCGATAGGAGATGGCAGCACCGCTCCTTATGGAAGACATTATAACCGAGATGCAAAAATTGCCAAGCATAATGAAAATACTTATCTGTACTGTCCATATGCCAGTAGAATCTATGAAGGAAACACGGAGCATGAATTAAAAAACATAATGACAGAAGTAGAAGCAAAAATATATTATCTCATACGTGCAAATTTTGACAGTGTAGTATATTTAATGAGACAAATAAGTGGCCTGTATATATCTTCAGACATGGCAAAAGAAATGCTAAACCACTATGTCAAATCACAAGGATATATGTACTATGGTGCAACATATTACAATATACCATGGATGATATTACATACTGCAACACTGCCGGCAATACCATTATTTGGTAAAATTGTTAGAAAAGATAGTATATTGTGGAATATTTGTACTCAATTGGAAAATGTTGATTTGCTGCAAAAAAATAATAAGTCAAGCTATGCAATTATAAAAGGTAAATCTAAAAATGGAAAACCGGTCTTTATAGATTATGCGTTTTCTTTCAATAAACATAAACGTATGGTAAAAGACGAGACTGTAAAAGAAGAATTGTCAGTAACAATTTCCAGTAAAAATAGAGTCAGTACGAATAATCCAGCTGGATTAGTGCCCCTCAAAAATAACACACTTACTATAAACGAAAATCGTTTCCCGTCTTTATTACAGTCAGATAAGGCAAAAGAGTTGCGAAACACAGAAGAAAACCAGGAATTATTGGCCATTGCAAAAGAATGTATGCCAGATTTGGATGGTTTTCCAGATATATGTGATTGACCGACGGGCAACCATAGGCTGACCGCGGCTTCTTTGCGAGGCCGAAAAGCGCCTCGCAGGACTAACACTATCCCTCTATCCCCTGTTACAGGGATTACCTTTTTTATCTACGCGGCATGTTCAGCCTGTGTTTTGTCTCTATTATCTGCCATCCATACAAACTTACTTTTGCTAAAAAGTTTACAGTATTCCATACGGCTCTGTTTTCTATACTTATGGCGGGCCTTACTTCCAAATCCTGCTTTATGGTAACGATATCCATCAGGTCTTTCAGCCATAGCTCTGGCGTTGTTATACAAATCTTTATATCCAATCGCAATTGTTGTCTCATACAGATACGTAAAATCTTTCACATTGTCAAAGGCATGCATGTATTCTTTGCGTAAGATATTTGACGCCCCATTGATATCAGCATTCATAACGGTTCCGTTCCCGGACTTATACAATCCACGGTGGATTCTTTTACCCGAAAATTGATATTTGGTACCGTCTCCCTGTTTATATGTCGGAATATCGTCCATATCCAGCAGACTTGCTCTGGAAGTATAACTTTCTTCTCTGATAACTACGGCGATGCCACATTTAGCAGCAACCGTCTTTAAAACTGTGATGAACTTTAAATATGGAATCGCTACAAAATGCTGATTATTTTTATCTCCGAGAGTGACTTCCTGCTTCTGACCTTCATTATGTCCCATTACAATCACTTCTACACCGGCAGCCTGTGCATATCTGCAAATATACCATGCACATTTATAAAAGTAATCACGCATAAAAGAATCACGTTTTTTACTTAAAGTATTTAGCTGTTCACTGTATTTTACAGAATGCTGGCTGTCGCTTCCCTTTGTAAGAACCGACAGCAGTGCTGACCGCCGTTTATTAAATCTCTGGTTTACAGATTTAACAGCTCCGCCCTTGATAACAAAAGGAACAGCTCCGAAATTATTTGCAACACCAAGAAAGTTGCTTACTCCAGGGTCTAGACCAAGAATCCGCTCAGGGTTTGCTGGAGGCTCTACTGCCTTTACCTTATCGTCAAATGTTACCAGCAGACAATATCTTCCGTATACTGGCTTAATCTCGGTTTTTACATATTGCAGTCCTTTATATATTGATGCCTTGCCAATGTAGAAGCGTTCTTTCTGATTAACAAACTGAAGATATGACTTTCCGTCTTCTTCCTTCAGTTTCGCCACCTGTTTTGAAAACCATGCAGTAGATTTTTCTGTGTTCTTGTATCCTGGAATCTTTGGCTTTCCTGCGTAGCCTGCCGGATTTGTCCTATACTGCTTTAAGGATTCAAAATATCCCTCCCATGCAGCAATCACTTTCCTGATAGCATTTTGGTTCACCTGGCTGTTCATTCTTTTATACACCGGATTGCCTGTAAATTTAAAAATAGCATCCAGTGTATTGTACGACAAAAACCACTTTTTGGCTGTTGGATATTGAAATGGTTCCTGGCTGGCGAGAGAATAAGCAATGACAGCACAGTTCATGCCGCCAACCTGAGCAAGTTTCAAATCCTCAAACTTCTTTTTCATTCGCTTCTGTCCAATGGCTTCATTAGCCTTCTGGATACCTGTAAAAACATAGTGCAGGACTTCAATCTCCAGGTGTGTACGTTCCTCCGGAGATTTTTTAATACCAGTCATCGTATTCCGGATATAAAAATTGGCAACATTATACATGCACTTGAAATCTGCGGTGTTTGTCTTAAAGTACTGACAGAACGCAGCGTCTTGTTTATTCTTCTTAGGGTTGATTATCATTTTCCATGTGCGCATAACATATACCTCCTTTCGTACAAAAAATACATTGACTTAAATTTATATTGATAATCCTTGACTATGCTTATATTATAACATATACTATACACATAGTCAAGTTGACTTAAATTTGATTTGTGAGGTGATTTTTAATATGGAGTATAAGAAAAAGGCACATTCTGTATATCTGATGACATACCATCTTGTTTTTGTTACAAAATACAGAAAACCAGTGATATCTGATGAGATTGGGGATTTTATGAAGATGCTATGCTCAGAAATATGTAAAGAGCATGGCGGCGAGTTGATATCTGCAGAATCGGATATAGACCATCTGCATTTGCTGATATCCATGCCTCCGCAGGAACGGCCGTCAGATATCATACGTGTGTTAAAAACGCAGACGTCTAAGAAGGTGCATTTAAACGCAGAATATGACAAATATGTAAGTCAATATTTGTTTGGTGACGTATCTTTATGGAGTCCGTCTTATTTTATTGCAACTACAGGTGGAGTTACATTAGACAAAATCAAGGAATATGTGAAATCTCAGTGCACAGAATATCATAAGCGTAAGTATGAGAAAACTGGCAGGTATAAGAAGAAAAAATAAGACCGATGCTTACATCCGACGGACAACCTGATGCGTAAACCTAAGCAATATGCATCAGGATTGGCCGCGGTTTTACGCGCCATTATGATAATACAATGCATTTTTTCAGAATGACAACATTTTCACGCCAGCTCTCGCTGGCGCTTTTTTTTGTACTCCAAAATCAATCATATTATAAAAAGATGAAAAACAAAAAAAAGAAAGGAAAAATATTATGAAAAATACACTACAAACTTCCAAACAGAATTTTGTAAATGGAGCATTGATTGATGGAACTATGCTAGTTGATGTGGATTGTAACTGTGATAATGTCATTATCCCTGATGATACAGAATTTGTATATAGAATATCAAGAGAGATTGACCTGTCAAAAGTCAAAAAAATGACAGTACATTCAGTAGAGTTTCTAAACGCATTAACATTAGGTTTTGTAAAGCAATTTCCAAAGCATATTGTCATTGACTGTGCTGCTATGATATCAAATTTCAGAAGACAATATGGCGCTTCATTGATAACCACCGCAATATTAAAAGTATTTTATTGCCAGGGTGTAGAATATGTTGATATCATTAACCATGATAATTACAAAACGATTGACGGAATCATGTATGCACAGGGAGGAACAATATTATGCCAGTGTCCAAAATCAAGAAGAGGTGAAGTTAAAGTACCTAAAGGCACAATGTATATCCAGCAAATGGCGTTTTCAGGATGCCAGATTGAATCTATTGAATTTCCCGATTCACTGAAAGATATTGGTGGATATGCTTTTGAGAATTGTAAAGAATTGAAAAAAGTGAAGCTTGGAAACGGTGTAACGATAATTGGAAATGGACATATAAAAGGTATATTTGCAGGCTGCAAAAGCCTAAAACATATTGATATCCCATCACAGGTAAATATCATTGGTGAAGAGGCATTTGCTAATAGTGGTCTTGAAACAATTACTCTGCATGAAGGATTGCATGATATTCGTAAAAATGCTTTTGTTAACTGTAAAAGTCTTGAAGAGATAATCCTTCCGGAATCCGTAGATTATATTGAACAAAACGCATTACCGAACATCAGACGAATCAATGCTTCAAGATATGATAATCTGAATATTATACGTTCATTTAATTTTGGATGCACAGAATATGAAGATGAGAATCTTCCGCAAATGGTTGTGCTGAATATCGGTAAAAAATCAGTAGTGATTCCAAGATGTATGGATACGAATGACGCGCGTTCTGTAAATATTCTTCTTTGGAAATATTTTAACGAAAAAGAAGACATAGATATTGCAAACAAGGTGAATCATTTATATACATACGCCTCTACTGTTGATGACCAGCAAAATATTGCAATAGAAATGATAAAACGAAATCCCAAGGATATGACTACCAGGAAATTTATCCGAGAATCAAGTGACAATATCATTTCTCGCATGAAACACGATAAAAATGAAAAAGGGCTTGTTGACATGGTAAAACTTGAATTCATCAAAAACGAGAGTTTACATCAAATGCTTCAGTTTGCAGAAGATGAGCATTTATCTGCATTAACAGCATATATATTAGGAAAAATAAACAATGATAATGCTCAAAAAGAAATTCAAAAGAAAAAGTTAAGTTTGTAAATAATATCTTGTATTACAGCGGGCAAAATGTCCGCTGTTTTTTTATACAAAAGACAAAAAGTATACTAATTGTTTAGGGTCGGGCTGTTTGCAGCAATCCTTTCCTGACGGCAAGCCTGGCCGCGGTTTTCCCGCCCGTCGATAATATAACGACATTGCGCTGCGCTCATAGAGCGCAGCGCTTCTCTTTTTTGCATAATAATCATCTTTATTTCATTTTACATATCCCCAAAGCTGTCTGTCTTTCAACCAAATAAGCTCAACACGATGAATTAACTCATCCTCATCAATTGTATATATACAGTCATATGAGATATAAGTAATAGCAGTAGTAGTCGTTTTTACATCTATTTTTACAGGTTTTCTTTCAGTGAATAGCTGCACGTACAATGGAAGAATTTTCCCATCTGCACTGAATGAAGCAATGACCGGAAGGGGAATAAAGTTGTTAATCATATCGGTGTACATCCTTTTGATTTTTTTGTTGATTTTTTGTTTGTCTTTTTTTAATCATATCAAACATATGTTCTCGTTTCAATATATTTAAAATATTCAGAATATTTATTATTTTGTATTACTATTATCATCAAATAAGTTTATAGTAATATTATGATGTAAATCATATGTTTATTTGTACTTTTTTTTTAACATATCGAATTCGATGGGTTTAAGGTTAAAAAAACAAAATGTTCCAGACCTGTTTGCTCTGCCTGGTTTTGTCACGAAATGAATCCAGCATGTTGTATGTATCTATTATTGATAAAGAAGGGAGATTACATTAATGGCAGCATTGCATAATTTTGGTCCATACAACGTAAGACATAACCAGGTGGTAAGAGGAAGTGTACCAGTAGATAAACCAGCATTGTTAATCCATAAAGATGATAAGATATGCTTTTCTCCAAAGGTCGGAGAACGCAGGCATATTGGGAAATGTTTTAAAAGATACATTCAGGCACACCCGGAAGCATTATATTCAATCAATATGTTTGAGTTCGCTGGTTCTGCATTGTCTGCGGATGACATTTGTACCATCTGCAACGCGGCAACGAGTAAGCGCGGTGAAAAAAGCCTGCGTTTTCTTATGGAAGAAGACCAGAGAAAACTGGCAAAGGAAATCGGTTGTCTCCAGGCGGCCGGATTCTAAAATTAAAAGAGCTGATATTATCAGCTCTTTTTTTGTACAATAGAAAAAGCGAAGATAGACACGAATTTTCTGTCTGCCTTATCATCTGTCATTATATGTGCTTGCCAGCCATTCGTCGTGATGTTTTACTGTCTGTTCTTTTTTGCTTTTTTCATAAAACTCAGCAATCGGTCTGTTGTCAATCCTTGTCTGTTCCATAAATCTTTGGATATTCTGTAGTTCACGTTCAAGCCTTTCATTTTCTTTTGCAAGTTTTGCAGCCTCGTCCTTTAATGACTGGTTTTCTTTTACTGTGCTCGTTTCCTCAAATTCTTTGAGCATTTTAAGCAATTCTTTCCGCTCTGACTTCATAGCATTGATTGATTTAAGCAATGGCTTTACTCTCAACCAGTCAGTTTCACGCATAACGGTATAACCATTTGAAGTACTGGTCTGAATATCGTCAATCTCTTTTTCTGCTTTTTCTGCCATACCGGCCATTTTTAATATGCGCTGCTTTCGTTCCAATTCCTCTTCGGACTTAGAAATTTGTCGCGCAAGATAAGCACAGCGGTCATTTAATGTTTTCTTTTTGAGTTCTTTTACGTTTCTCTCGTAATCGACCGTATCTTTTTTGACCATATTAAGTTCCTTACCCATCTGAGCAGAAACATAATCCTGAAGCTCTATTTGAAACTTTGCTCCGTAGCAGTCTGCAAGCGCTTCTTTAGCACAAACTTTATAATGTCCTTTATTTTTATCCTGAACAATCGGAACAAAAGTAAAATGCATATGCGGAACATTTTCATCCATATGTACATATGCAGAAATAATATTACTTTCTCCGTGTTTTTGCTTAAAAAAATCATACGTATGCTGAAAAAACTCATGACATTCTTTATCATTATTCGGTGCATAAAATTCCTCACCATCCGGTCCGATTTCTGCATGGCACAGTTCGCGCGGTATTGTTACAACCCAGCTGCATACAGCTTTCACATCACTTCGCTGAAGCATCTTGACATTATCCTGATTAACTTTATTTTTAACGAAATCATAATCTGAAATGCCTTCATGTCTGCCATCTGCCATATTGAAATTCAAATTTGTCCGGTCTTGATGGATATGAGTTCCAATATTTTTCTGTGTCCGGCTGCAGTGTGCCAGCAGCCTTGGAGCTTCTTTCATCTTGAATTTTGCAACTGAAGCCATCATTGACACCTCCTTGAATTAATTTTGGTAATAATTACCAAATTAATATGAAAAAATAAATCCGAAATAAAAATAAGATTTTTGCAGAAATATATTTTTGCATATTGTATATATGAAGATACAAAGAAAGGAATTAAAAATAATGGATAAAAAAATAATCAATGTATTAGAAAAACTTGCAAATAAGAAAATTGTTAAACCTGGCCAGAGACATTTCGAATATCTTGACTGCTCATATGAAAAAGATAAGGAGAAAAAATATAAAACAATCGATGGGATTACATATGAATGCGACGAAGATGGTAAACTTGCTATCGTAGTAAAATGCGACACTTCTAAAACAGGCAATGTAATAATTCCGGAAGGCGTAACTAAAATTTTGAATGATGCATTTTGCAATTCAAAAATAGAAAGTGTTGTATTTCCATCATCATTAAAAACCATATATGGCGTTGCCTTTATGGGGTGTAAACGGCTCAAATCTATTGATTTTGGTCAAGGAATTGTGGATATTGGAAATGATTATTCTGGAGGTGTTTTTCAAGGTTGTGAAAATCTAGAGAAAGTGGTATTACCGTCACAAATCAAGAGTATTGGACATAATACATTTTTTGGTTGTTACAAGCTTACATCGATTCAGTTAAACGATGGCCTTATTAAGATAGGAGATGGTGCTTTTTCTGCTTGTTATGCATTAAAAGAGATAACGTTGCCATGTACAATAGATAGAATTGGCAAAAATGCATTAAGCTGGGTGCAGAAAATAGATGTGTCAGAAATGCCAAAAAATATTGTATTTGCCACTACATGCAGTGATTTTGCTCTTGAAGGAATGCCTTCTTTTGTCGAAATTTCAGATATTCATAATAATATTACTCTATTGCCAAAAACTTTTAAAGATAAGACAAGTCAGGCAACAATAAATACTTTTATTAACAATGGCATCAGGCTTAGGGATGTCTGGGACTATGCAATTCATGAAAATGAATCATTTGACCTTGCTGTAAGAGACTGTATTATCAAAAAAACGGATGGAGATATCTTTCCAGATTCACAGAAATATATTGAGGAAAAAGAAGAAAAAGTGCTCACTTATCTGGTGAAAAACAAGAGACTAGATGATATTTTGACACTTATTAGAACCAAATCATTATCATTATCAAAAGAAAGTATTGAGTTACTACTTGATTTTTCTGATGATGTTTCAATGAATGCTTATGTTTTGGAAGAAGTAAGAAAGGCAGGTTTGCATACTGATACATTAATGATTTGATTTTTGTTAAAATGCATCTCTAGCTAGCTGGCAGCACCAAAAGGTGCTGCTCTTTTTTGTACTTTTCTTTTGCCGGCATATTATTTTTTTGTTGTAAAAATAATATTTTGTTTATTTTTTTTGTTATTTTTTGGCGCTTATTTTGCATATTGTACAAAAGGAAGCCGTTGCAAAATCAAAAAAATAAAGGAGAAAAAATATGGAAAAAGAAAAATGCAAAAATATTACAGCAGTTAAAAAAATAACATCTGGCGTGACGGCAATGATAGCCATGACTGCCGGAATCGTAATGATGCCGTTTATAGCAAATGCAAGTAGTGAGAATATTCAGAATTCTTTCGGGGGGGGGTATAAGGACACTGCTGACGAGTATATAGTAGATGCCTATGGAAACGACAATGAAATTAGTGAACAAACGGATGATACCGGTGGAGTGTATGATTTTAAAGACAATAAGACTACCGGTACAGTGACGGTGACAAAAGTCTGGGATGATGGGCTGACGAATGATGAGCGTGAGATTCCGGACATTAAGATAAGCACGAAGAAACCGAGCAAGAGTACTCTTGGATATACGGTGACGTTTCATGGGAATGCAGAAAACAGATTATTGTTTGATAATGGTAGCGATGTGAATGAGGTAGTTATTAACAGCTCTGGGCAAATTGTAAGTGGCAATTATAAAATAGCTGGTGGAGCATTATTTGCCGGATGGTACAGTGATGGAAAATATACAAATAGAGTAGAAGTATCAAATGATGGTGTACCGCAGATGACGTTGACCGGAGATTTGGATTTGTGGGCAAAACAGAAAACAACTGAAATTAAAGGATATAATTATTCATTATATACAGGAAATGGGTTTAATAAATCAATTCCGTCAACCGTCACCGAAGTAATCTTTACAGATGAAATAAAACCAGCCTCTGCTGAAATAATTGATGTGGACGCAGACGGTGACGGTGGAATTGTCGCCTGGACAGAGAACGATGGTACTGTCATGAAAGTCTCCACCCAGATTGAAGGAATGAAAATCCAAGCGGCAAAAAATAGCGCGTTTATGTTTTCTTATAGAACCAAACTTACAAATATTGATTTTTCAATGCTGGATACATCAAAGGTGACAAGAATAAACGAAATGTTCTACAACTGCAGCGGTCTGACAAGCCTTGACTTGACACCGCTAAATACATCAAATGTGACGGATATGAGTGAAATGTTTAGCGGTTGCCGCGGCCTGACAAGTCTTGACCTGACCCCGCTGGATACATCAAATGTGACGAATATGGGTCGTATGTTTTGTGGCTGCAGCGGCCTGACAAGCCTTAACCTGATGTTGCTGAATACATCAAAGGTGACGGATATGGAATCTATGTTTGTTGGCTGCAGCGGCCTGACAAGTCTTGACCTGACACCGCTGAATACATCAAAGGTGACGGACATGAACTTTATGTTTTCCGGCTGCCGCGGCCTGACAAGTCTTGACCTGACACCGCTGAATACATCAAAAGTGACGAATATGAGTTATATGTTCAACTACTGCGACGGCCTGACAAGCCTTGACCTGACGACGCTAGATACCTCAAAGGTGACGAGTATGAGTTCTATGTTTTCCGGCTGCCGCGGCCTAACAAGCCTTAACCTGACACCGCTGGATACATCAAAGGTGATAACTATGGATTCTATGTTCTCCGGCTGCAGCGGCCTGACAAGTCTTGACCTGACACCACTGGATACATCAAATGTGGGGTATATGAATAATATGTTTAATAGTTGCAGTGGTTTGACAACTATTGATTTATCTCCATTGAATACGACAAATGTGACAAGTATGTATCAAATGTTCTCTGGCTGCAGCGGCCTGACAAGCCTTGACCTGACACCATTGGATACATCAAAGGTGGAGAGTATGGTATCTATGTTCTCCAACTGCAGCGGCCTGACAAGCCTTGACCTGACATCGCTGGATACATCAAAGGTGAGGAATATGAAGTCTATGTTTGACGGCTGCTCCTCCCTTACTACCCTTATCACAGGCTCGAAATTCAAATTTGTCGACACTGACTATAAACTTTCCGGCACCTGGCGCAACACAGCCGGCGAAACATTTACAGAAGGCACATTTCCATCCAACGTCGCCGACACATATACAAAAATTTCATAACACATTTTTACATTAATATGTGAAATCCCGCCTGACAAAAATCAAGCGGGATTTATCTATTTTTCTCTATTTTCTATGCTACCGCAGCTATGCTCGCGCGTACCAAGCCTCATAGAGGCTGACAAGCGAAGCCGTAAGGCTGAGTGCAGTACATCGCAAAGGCTGACAAACAACGATGAAGTCAAAGCGTAGAGTGCAGTCTGAGGCATACTTCCACATTTATCTTTCCATTTTTGTCCCACTCCAGATTTTTCATATTAAGAATGCAACAAACAAAGAGGATACAAAGAAAGGAAATGGAAAAACTATGAGAAAATTAAATGATTTTGGAGACAAAATTGGTGGAGCGAAAAAGGATTTGTGGGCATTTTTTAACTCCCTTTCTGATGAAGAGCAGGGGAATATGGCACGAAAGACAAAGCTTTGGAGACGCCCGAATTATCAAGCAATGATAAAAGAAGGAACATCAAAAGAAGTTTGTTTCTGGCAGAATCAGATGCGGAAGGCTGTAAAATCAAGACCGGAAAGCAATGCGAAAGCATATGTAAAATTCGTGCTTGCATTTAAGGCAGACGTTGAGTCCTGTAATACAATGGATGAGATTAAAGCGTTCTATGCAGGAAATCCGGATAATCTTGAATCTGCAGGTATCTTTGAATATCTGAAAAAAACTTCACCTGACCCGAAAGATAAGCGCTGGTCCTATACAGACGATGTAACAAAACCATTTTTCAGTGGAAAAGAAATTCTCAGATATGTATACCATACAAAGAAAAGAATCATCGCTGATTGTGAGCTTAGCTGTTTTTTAGAAGACAAAACAGAAAAAGAAAACAAAAAATATCACATCATTGAAGCGACAGCAGCAAACATCATGTCGGAAATGAGAAGCGATGGTATGTTTAAGAATGTTATCGCAACAGACGATTCACTGAGAACGTATTATGATACAAAAGATTATTCTGAATTGGTGAAACAGTCTGAAAATGGTATGCTGTATCTGGCAGATTATGCAAATCATCGTATTGGTGCTTTTTTATCAAAAGAGGAAGCAGAAGATATGGTCGCAGATGTTAAGTCCAAAAAAGCAGCGGAAATAAAGAAAAAAGAAACGTTCTTACCTCCACATCTTTCAAGGATTGAAAGAACCGGAAGTAATTATGATTTCTTCAGATTCACAGATGGCAATATTCTGAAAGCAAGATATGGTCTGCGTGGCGGAGAATTTGGAAACTATACGACATCAAAGGACCGTCTTGGCGGAATCAATATGGCTTATGATGCATTTGCGGACCTGTATGCAGCTATCGGCATTTCACATAAAGACATCAGTCTTGGCGGTGAACTTGCAATTGCATTTGGAGCCCGTGGCCGTGGCAATGCAATGGCACATTATGAACCACTAAAGAACGTCATTAACATGACAAAAAAACGTGGTGCTGGCTCGCTGGCTCACGAATGGGCACATGCAATGGATGCTTATCTCGGAAAGAAGCTGAATCTGCATGGATTTATGACAGAAAGTGTAAATTCTGAAAAAGTTCCGGAATCAGCTAAAGAACTCGTCCTAGCATTCAAAGAACAGAACGGCAAAGAAACTGAATTCTATGCAGCATCCAAGAGTTTTGATGATGGTTACAAAAAAGCCGGTAACGGTTACTGGTCATCCATGCCTGAAATGTTTGCACGCGCTTTTGCATGTTATGTAAGAGATAAGATAGGTGATAAAAAATCAGACTATCTCGTTGGACATTCTGAATGCGCAACAAATGGAATCCAGATTGCATTCCCTGTTGGAGAAGAGCGTAAGGTAATCGATGCTAAATTTGATGAATTCATTGAAGATATGATTCGCCTTGGATACTTCTCAAAAGAGGAGGCTAAAAAAGAAGAGGAAAAAGCAGAGATTATTGATGTTGTAATTTATGAAGGAGACAGCGGACAGCTGTTATTCTGCTGATTTAATTTAAGTTTTTCAAAAGCTACAAAAGACGGAACATTTTGTTTCGTCTTTTTTTTTGCGCGGAGAAATATAATAAATGCAAAAAAAAGAAAGAGACTCGGTCTCTTTCTTAGATGCTTCGTCAAAACCCATCTGAAAAATCATAACTGTAATCAGTACTATAGTTTGTCTCATAGTTCTGAATATATTCAGCCTGATACTCCATCTGATAATTGTCAGAATATGACACATCATATGATGCGTCAGTATTGACCATATCCTCAACGCTTTTTGTTAAACGCGGGCAGGATTCTGCAACATCATCGTAATACTCGCTGTAAACGCGGTATACTCCTTCAGCAAAAAACTCAATCGGCTCGTAGTGGAAATACACATCAAATGTATTTGTAAACGCGCCGGTTTCTGCATTGTAGATGTCTGCATATTCTGCAACTGGAACACCAAGATTTCCAGCGCTGTCAACACGCTGAGTTATATTATAATACCAGTCCAGGTAGTGTCCAAATTCGTGGAGTGTTGCTTCCTCCACAGCTTTTGAGCGCTGTTCAACCATGACAAATTTCTCATCATAGTCAGTCATACCCTGCACGGAACTGTATTGTCCGGAATAGTAAGTGCGGGCAATGTTTTTATCTGTAACCAAAAATCTCCAGCCGCGATTCTGAAAATTTTTCAGTACCTGAACCGGAAGGCGGTTAAGCAGTTCGTTTGCACGGTCAACTGCTGCCTGGTCAACATTTCCGTCAGCCTCAGCTACAACGACAAAATCACTGTCTGTTCTTGCCGGGCTTTTGGTGTCTGCGTTTGCTGTCACACTTGAGATAACGACTGATACCATCACACATGCTGCGATAATCATTTTTTTGATGTTTCTTTTTGTTTTGTTCTGCATTTTTGTTCTTCCTTTCGTTTTTGTTTTTTTATCGCATTTAATATGCCAGAAGAACGCTGTAGACAAAAAAACACCCCGCAACTTTTTGCGGAGTGAATGTGCGTTAAACATTATTTTAGAGTGTCAGTTTGGTGCTCTTTTTCGGAGTTTTTTTCTGGATTTCTTTGAGCAGATATGCCGAAACGGTAGCCATGTTCAGCATCTGCGCCTGCTTCAAGAATTTTTCCAGAGAACTTTTGGCAAAGAAACCAAGCTTGAAGAATGAGATGAGTTTTTCTTCTTCCATATTATCAAAATACCGGTTAACGATACTCTGACGTGAGCCTTTAAGTGCATTTTTATAATGCTCTTTGCCAGTCAGCTCGTATAATTCAAGTGCTGTATCCTGACGTGACATTCTGTCAACGCAATCATCAAAAAGAGCATCCATCATCTCTTCGTCAGCAGTCTTTGGAGAAAATGTGCTGAAAAAATCATCCAGCTCCTTTCTCTTGGAAGAATCAAGATATCTCGGGATATAGAACGTGTAATCTACGCCATCTTCAGTAATGATTAATTTAATCGTGTATGGCTTGATAAATTTATTGTCATACGGAACACATGATATAATAACATTTTCCAAAAATCCTCTTGGTGTCCGGTGTTTTACCCTGACGATATTAATTTTGTTTCCGATGAAATTGGAACCATCAACGAATCTTAAAGATTCCGGGAGTTCAATCTCCGCATCCGGATAGGCAAAGCTTAATGCTCCACATTTGATTATTTCAATACCTTCATGAAGGATTAATTTTTTAACCTGGCAGGAATGGAACATTGTTTCACCGAGGACTTTGATGTTTCCAGGGATATCAAGTACCTCAATACCGCATTTTGTAAAAATATTATTGCTGCCATATCTGCTGAAATCTTCAATGGTCTTATTAAAGCCGATGTGCTTCAGTTTGTCACAGTAAGAAAACGCATTGTCTCCAATGTTATCAAGAGAATCAGGAAAACTTACTGACTCAATAGCAGAAGAGTTGAATGAATATGGATATACACTAAGCGTGCCTTCCGGAATGTCATAATGTCCTTTACGCAAGCTTGGATATGCAATCAGAATCGTTTTGTCTTTTGTAAAGACCACACCATCAGCAGAACAGTAGTATTTGTTTTTTTCTGTAATGTTAATAGTATTTACATTCAGCCCTCTGAGGCATGATGCCATAATTGAGATTGGTATAAATGAATTGTCAGTTATTGTAATTGTGTCAGGTAATGTACGTTTGTTAGCATGTGTCTTTAACATATCAAGCGCTTTTGCGCTTTCCAAAATAAGTTCATTAATACCGGAAAAATCATAATCTTCAGGTATGATTTCTACCTCCTTTGGAATAACGACACTTTTTTCTGTCCGGTCAATCACCGCAAGGATGTGGCCTAAAATCAGCGCTCCATCTTTGTACAATGATTTGTTCTCAAGTAGCATTGACCCGGAGAAGGCATCCTTCCAACATCTGGCAATGTCAGCGTAGTTAATGATTTTTGTACTTTTACAGCCTTCAAATGCATACGGCATAATTACACTGATTCCTGTAAGGTCTACTACAAAATCTTCGTCCTGGCAAAATGTATTGTACAGCTGCAGTGTTGGATTGTAGCCAGGATTGTATACCCTGACAAGCATTTCGCAGTTTTTGAAGTTTTCGCCTTCACACACAACCTTCTTCACATTTGGAAACATCATATTACTGATTTCAATATTGGATACATATTTGTCGATGACCAGTTCAGTAATATTTGGGAACTGCTTATTGACTTTTCTCAAGGCGTAATAAATATTATCGTAGCTGTTATATCCGCTGTTTACAAACCTTAGTGAAGTCACATCATCATCAATATCAATATCCTCGCAGATATCGCGTGAATCCAGATGAAGCGTAACACCTTCCTGAATGTCTGTTACTTTTTGAATCATTTTTGTAATTCTCCCTTCTTTGTAGATATGTTCATTTTTAATATGCCGGATTTTTACCAGAAAAAAATTTGCTGAAATTGTTCATGTATTAAAAAATCCAGCATATTGGATATATAAAAAAACAAAAAGGAGATTGTTACTTATAATGACAATAGAAGAAATCAATAAAGGACTGAAAAAAAATGGATATATTCCAAATGATGATATTTGTTACTCGGTATTTGAAGCGCTTGCACTTCAGAAACCAATCTTGATTGAAGGTGACCCAGGTGTTGGAAAAACATCACTGGCAATTGCAGTTTCAAAAATGCTTAACTTGCCGTTCCTGCGTCTGCAGATGTATGATGGTCTTACAAAAGATGAAATCCTGTATGACTATGACTATCAGCGTCAGCTCCTCACGCTGGAAGCAGTAAAACCAAAAATCAATGAAGAAATTAAGGATATGGATGTAAACGCAGCTATCCGGAAAGTAGCAGGAGATGTTAATTTTTATGGAGAAGAGTTTCTAATCCCGCGTCCAGTATTGAACACGATTAATGGGACCGGTAAAAAACTGCTATTAATTGATGAGATTGATAAATCTTCAGAAGAAACAGAATACATGCTGTATGAATATCTGGAAAGTTATGGAATCAATATTCCGCAGCTTGGTCCGGTAAAATGTCCGGATGACCAGAAGCCGGTCGTGTTCCTTACGTCTAACGGATATCGTGAACTATCAGGAGCAATGCGTAGACGATGTGGATATCTTTATATTAAGAAAAAAACAAGAGAAGAGATTATTGAAATTCTTAAAAATAATGCAAAAGTAAACGACAAAGTGGCTGCAGGCATTGCGTCCTGTATTGTGTCACTACAGGAAGAGAATTTAAAGCATCCGGTGTCAATTTCTGAAGCAGTTGACTGGGCAAACTTCTTAAAAGAAGATGCGAATAAAGAAAAAATCATGCATTCAATCGGCCTCCTGGCAAAAGATAGGAGAGATATGGGAATCATTCGTAAGACAGTCGATACTTATGCGGGAGAAATTGCAGATATGTAAGGAGGAAGTATGTCTAACATAAAATGCGAATCTTGCCCTTTCCATGATAATTGTGTAAGCAAAAATCTATTTGCATACTGTGCATTCAGCGATATTGACGAAGATAAAACGCAGATGGTCGCTGCTGAGTTGGAAACCGAAGAAGATTCTTCTTATTTGTATGAGTTTATCTTTGAAGCATGCGAATATTTCAGCAGCGCCGGATATATATGCAATTCATCTGAGATATTTTCAGTCATTAGTGATATACATGAATCGGTAGATGTAAAGCGTTTGTTATCAACTATGCTAGCGCACAATTATCAGGAATCAGCAGCTTTTGATAAGATTTACGACGAATTTCTGGAGAAATATTACCACCGCCATTGTGAAGAACGTGAAGCAAAAGATTCATATGAAAAAAAGAAGAAAAAAATAAGCGAGCAGCTGCAGCACCTGACAGGCAAACAAAACGAGCTGATGCAGCAAAAAGAAGATGGACAAAAAGATTCAAAAGAAATAAAAAAAGCTGAGCAGACAGAAGAACAGCAAAAAGGAATAAAAAACCTGGAAGAATGTCTGGATGGTCAAAAACTACTAAAAAATTTTGTGCAGATAGTAAAAAGCGGAATTAAACCGGACCAGAACCAGCTAATGAAAGAAGTAAAGGCTGCGTCCATGAAGGCCTGCATGAAACAAAATAGCAGCGAGTTAATGTCTGCTATCCGTGACCGCGGAAAACAGTTAAAAGGAATAAAAGAAAAAGATAAAAATCTCAATAATCAAATCAAACAAACTGAAAATGATATCAAGACAGCGCAAAAAAGGATGAAAGAAGAAGAAGATAAATTCCAGCGCCGAATGAGCGAGATTGTAAAGGAGCAATCAAGAGCGCATCGTGCTGAGTTCAATAAAGCACTCGCCAAAAACGCTGTCAGGTCAAAACACGCCGGCGACATTGTCCTTGATAAAAACTTTGAAAAAATGACGAATACGGAAAAACGTCAGATTGCAGATTATATTAAAGATAATGCAAGAAAATTCAGGACAAAGATGTCAAGAAAGATAAGAACAAATAAGTCTTCCAAGCTTGATATTCCAGCAACTATTAAAAAGAGCTGCCAAACCGGAGGAATTCCATTGCGGCTTATTTATCAAAAACCTGTAAGACAGAAATCAAACCTTATCCTTATCCTGGATGTATCAGGGTCATGTAAAAATGCATCTGAAATGATGCTTGTATTCATGCATGCAATGAAAGAAGTATTTCCGGGCGGTTGTAAGACATACGCATTTACGAATCAGCTTTATGATATTTCAAGATTTTTTGAGACAGATAATCCAGATGAAGCTGCAAAAGCCGTTCTGGAAGCAATACCTCGTGCTGGGGCTTATTCAAACTATGAAATTCCATTTAAAACTTTTTATGATGAGCACATGAATGAGGTAACCGGTGATTCTTATGTGTATTTTATCGGTGATGCCAGAAACAATAAGAACGCCAGTGGTGAAGACTACGTGAAAGCAATCGCGAGAAAGGCCAAAAAGGCATTCTGGCTGAACACGGAGAAGGCTGATGAGTGGAATCATGGTGACTCTATAATGGGTATATATGCAAAGTATATGACAAAAGTAGCCCAGACAGTAACACCGGCAGAATTGCTTGGATTTTTGGAGATGTAAGAGCACATACAAAACATGCCGCAGGTTTTCCTGCGGCTTTTGTGTTGTCAGCAAAGACATTTTTTTCTTTTCCTTAATAATCCCGCATATTAAATACATAAAACAGAAAAAGAAAGGAATTAAAAAAATGGATGAAAAAATATTAACTCAACGCATAACCAGGGCAAAACGCCTGCAGCGTTTTTTTAATCCGGCATCGTCGCTGTATTTCAGATTCAGCCTGGTTTTTGTAATCTTAAAAATCGGAAATTTTGATTTCACAAATTTTCGTCGTCAGATTTTCCTGATTACATATGCAGTATATACCATGCTGATGCTGCTGTTGCCGCTAAGTGTGGATGATGAAAGGTTTCAGAAAAACTGGCTGAATCCAATCTGTTTTCAGGCGCTACTGGTCGGAATGCTGATGCAGACGGCAGAGCTTGGATTGATTATTTTTTCGCTTTTGTAGAGAGAGCAGGTTGCGAAGACCTGCTTTTTTGTCTCCAAAAAATCCCGCATACTATCTGCAAAAGCGAAAAGAAAGGAGCAAAAAAAATGCCAAACATAGATAACGAAGGATTCAAAACAATATACCGGCCGCCGTATTCGATAGAGGCATCAGCATGTGGTGTTAAGATGCTAAACAAATACTACGACACCAGAAAGGACGGAGAAATAGTAAACGTGGTGGCTTTGACGGAGCCATATAATATAATCGGAAGCCATGCTTTTGATTTCTGCCATGCTAAAGAACTTACTATTCCGGATACCGTGACACAATTGAAGCGTTTTGCTTTTGCTGACTGCAAAACGCTAAAAAAAATCACGCTCGGAAAAGGTATTAAAAAATGTGGGGAGGACCTAGTTTTCCGGTCAGGCGTGCAGGAAGTTGTCTGGACAAAACCGATTAAAGAAGATGTAGACGAAGCATTGTCATCATTATTGTATGGATTAATCCGGGAGGAGTCTACGATATTCTACCGGACAGGCAAAAATCAACTAACCAAAGGAAGAGTATTTCTCAAGACGGGAGAAGCGCAGAAAACATTGTTGCTGACATACAATGGCAGAAACATAAGGCTTCCAAAATACATCAACAATTATATCAACATGTTTGTCATCCAGGATATGGTGCACGCGGCTCTAGCCAGCGACACAAAAGAAATTAGCCAGGCTCTATCATACCGCCTCATTCTTGGAACGATGCAAGATTTTCAGAACAAAGCGAGCGTTGCACTGGAGCTCTATATACTGGAAGGCTCGTCAGATGCGAAAAAATACCTCCAAAACAATGCGGCGAAAATCGCAAAGGCATTTGCAGAAGATGGTGATGATGTTGCATTGTCTAAATTCGTATCCCTCGGGCTGATGGATGCAGAAGCATTACTACAGACATTACCAATTGTCCAGGAAAGAGAACTACAAACATCAATAGCGTATTTGTTGGAAGAAATGAGGAAATATGGTTTAAAACTGCCAGATGCATTGGAAGTGTAAAAAAAGAAGCAAAAAATTGCTTCTTTTTTATTTTTGGGAAAATTTTTCGGCATACTGGATATATAAGAAAAAAAAGAAAACTGAAAAAAAGAATAAAAAAAATAGAAAAACAAAAAGAAAAAAAGGAGTAAAAATCATGACAATTTTTGAAAAATCATATTTTGAGATGCCTGTTCGCGAAGGCAAATCTCAGTGCAGCCTGGACCTGGAATCCGGAAAAATCAGCATCTGCGAAGTGCCGTTTGACTATCGCGATGCTTATCGATATTCTAAGGCAGCAGAATACATTAAATCAATAAAAGAAGCTGAAAAAGAAATAGAAAAAGAAGTTTTTCGTATCCAGCTGCTTAACGACATTGCGGAGAGCCGCCGGGTCAGAAAGAAAGTCAGAGAGGCAGACTTGATGGCCGTGTACGAAGAGTTTTTTCTGAGACCGTTTGAAAGCGGGTCGTGGTTTGCTGTGACGAATCTAGTGAAAGAGTGGCGGATGGGAAAGGAAATTGGGGAGGGGTGAAAAACTCGTGTGAAAAACTCGGCAAAAATTTGTATTGCACGCTGATTGTGATATAATATAATCAGAAGCAGGGAAGAGAAAATCCTCCCGATACATAAGACGGATTCGCCGTCGCAATTCCTTTCTTTGTTTGAGAAGGCCGCTGCAAAATCTGCAGCGGCCTTTTTCCGTTCTGCTGCCAATTCACGCATATTAATCACAAATACGAAAAAGAAAGGAGCAAAAAAAGTGATAAAAGAAATCAAAAACAACGGCTGCAGATTCATGTGTAATTGCAAGGCCAGTGGTTTGTCGGTGTTTGATATGGATGTTGAAGATAATGTAAATAAGATTGAATTTTCTGGGGTTGAAGAAATTGCCATCGGAAAAAAATCGGAAAAGTCGTTCCCAAATGTGACAACAATTGTTATTGGAGGAGAAATAGAATACATTTCAATTCCAAATGAGATGTTTCCAAATGTGACAGATGTAATATCATACAATAAATATTTTCTTAATTCTAATATGTTGCTGATGAAGGAATATGGGAAATCTTTGGAAGATGATGGGACACGGATGGAGACAGTATGGCTTCTTAACACATTTTGTAAGCAACCTGACGAAGTCATTGATTTAAAATCTGTTGAGTATATTAACGAATATGCATTTTCTGGTTGCCAGTCAACAAAAATCATTAACGATGACAATGTGAGAGTGACAATGCCATTGGCATTCAGTAATGCGCCATTTTGGAATGAAGAACATGTTGGCGGTGTATATATGGCCGGCAGAATGATGATTGGCTTTGATGAAGCTTCAAAAGAGCTAGTGATTCCAAAAGATGCAATATATCTGAACGGAGCATTAATTGCTAAGATGTGTAAAGAATGCAGCAAAATTGTTGTTAAAAACAGTGGCCTGTTTTTCCAGCATGCATTTTCTTCATATGACGCACCAAAAAATCTCGTTATTGATGATGAAGTGACGCTAAAAGAGAACCATTTTTGCAGTTATATCAAAAATTGCGATAATCTGCAGAATATAGAAGTTACTGCAAAGAGTAAGAAATACACGACTTATGATGGCGTTTTGTATGATAAGACCGGAAATACCTTACTTGCCTGCCCGAAAAAGAGAAGAGGGGCTGTTAAGATTAAGAATGGAACGCAAACAATTACAGATAATGCTTTTTATAGCTCCTCAATTGAGGAGATAGAAATGCCTGATTCTGTTAAAAACCTGAAAAAAGGTGCGTTCTGTAATTGCCAGAAACTGCAAAAAGTCAATCTTAGTAATTCGCTGAAAATAATTCCAAACTCTTGCTTTGATTTCTGTGTTTCGCTGCATGAAATAAAAATTCCTGACAGCGTTGAAATAATTGGGAAATATGCGTTTTTTGATGCCGAATTGACAAATATTGATTTTGGAAAAAGTGTCAGGGTTATCCAATATGGCGCATTTAAAAACACTAGTCTGAAAAAGCTGTGGTTGCCAGCATCAATTGAAAAACTTGATGAAATTGGACCATTTCCGGTCACTGATGTGTACCTGGAAACACCTTATATTCCTGAAGGTATCTGTAAAGCAATTACGGAAACTCTGGCATCTGTCAACATTTTGAGAATTCTCTATTCTCCAGACTATGTAGTACGGCCGTATGTAACAGTACATATGCCGGGTCAGACAGTATATTTTCCATCATATATGCTTTCATATATAGAAAGCCAGGTCAACAATTTTGTTAACGATTACAATAGCTTTCCCGAAAATATGTTCTATTATTCCCCCGATGATATAATAATGAGATGCAAAATCGCAATGGCTGAATGTAAAAACCTCAGCTCCAATACTGCCAAGAATTTTTTGCGTAACAATATCATCAGCTGCGTAAAATCATTTGTAAAAATTAAAGACGAGCCTGAATTGGTAGATTTGCTTCAGCTGAATCTTATAGAAACTGCTGATGAATTCGCCGAAATTCTGCAGATGATTCCAGAAAGTATGACATCTGCGAAGGCTTATTTGCTGAATATTTCTAAGAATTTCAATCTCGTTGATTTCTCGTGCTAATCGCTTTTTAAGCACCGCTCCACTTCGGAACGGTGCTTTTTTGTGTTTTTTATATTTTTTTGTATTTTATCTTTTTTCTTTTTCCATCCTGCCGGCAATTCCTGCATATTAACTACAAATATTAAGCACAAAAAGAAAGGAATTAAAAAGAATGACAAAAATGATTACAATTACACATAGGAATACGAGGTTTGTTGTTAAATATGAAAACCCGCGCATTGGCCTTTTTGGAAGACAGCCGGTCAGGTTTCTAAAATATGATGAGGCTGGCAAACTGATTGCAGACAGGAAACTGTTATTCAGGAACGACAATGGATGTATCGTCCCGAAGTTTACATCATATGAAGAAGTCCGCAGATTCTGGAGCTATCCAAATCATGCAAAACTGGAGGTCAGGACAAAGACAATATACGATATAAGAGAAATATAATGTGTATGCCGCGACTCAAAATCTGCTCAATCGGGCAGATTTTTTCTTTGCAGAAAATAGCTATGCGGTCAAGATTTTTGCTCAGCCTGGTTGATTTTACGGGCAGAATCTAATGTAATGCCCGTAAATTCAAGCGCAAATATTTCTTGCCCTATTGTCTTAAATGTTGTAATTTGTTGTTCACTTTTCCCGCAATTCCACAACACAAAAAACCTCGGCAAAAATTTGCAATATTAACGGAGAACGGGAAATCCCCGGTCGACAAAAAGTCGTCCGCGGGTCAAATGTTCAGGTTTTAACTTCGCACGCGGGTCTGAATCCCCGTTCGGAGTCTGGTTACGAGCGCGAAGCGCGAGTTATCAAAAACCTGTGGTATGATATAGGCATAAGCAAGGAGGAAAGCCTCCCGATACATAAGACGGATTCGCCGTCGTAATTCCTTTCTTTGTTCGAAAAGGTCGCTGCTGGCTTTGCAGCGGCCTTTTTTCGTATGCATAAAAATCACGCATATTGTGTGTAAAGTAAAAAAAGAAAGGAGCAAGGCTAATGTCTAAAGAAAGAGAAATTTTGCATGGAAATGCAAAATATGTAATCAGGTTTTCGAAGGTTCATCTTGGAGGAAAAGATGAGGCGTCTTATCAGGAGGTCCGACTCCTTGCATATGATGAGGTCGGCAAATTAATTGTTGAACGTGAATTACTTTTCAGGTGTAATCCAGGATTTATCGTGCCAAGATTCGAAACTTACGAAGAAACCAGAAAATTCTGGAGTTATCCAAATCATGCAAGGCTGGAAGTTCAGCCAAAAACGATATACGACATCAGAGAAATTTAAATCTGCCCAGTGGGCAGATTTTTTTTACCACAAAATACGATGTTCGTTCTTTTTCTTTCTTCCAAAGAAATTCAGCATATTGTATATGCACAAAAAAACGAAAAAGGAGATTTAAAAAATGGATATTGGAGCATACGCAAGAATTGATGACCTGTCAAACATCCTGGCTTCCACAGGAATAGATATCCCGCGCCTCCGCGGCCTGAGATTAATGGCAACAGAAGAAAAGATTTCAGACGAAGAGATTAAAGAAATGACTGCCTCAGCAGATGTTGATGCGGTTGAAGACCTGGTTAGGTCCTGCCCACCATGGTCAGTTGGTTCTGATTGTCATTCTTACTGTTGGAGAACAGATGAGAACTTAAAGCGCTTCCTAGTCTACACTAAGAATGAAAGTGGATACGACAGGCCGACTGCTGTAAGGTGGGAAAAAATCCACGGCAAAAGAAGAAAGAAAATTAAGTTACTTACCAAGACACAGGCCAAACGAATCCGGAAATCTATGGATACGTTCAATAAATATGCCGGCAGAAAAGACGTGCTGTACGTTCATGCCCGTATTGGCGGAAATAACTGGGTATTTTTTGGCGGCCAGAAGGTAGCAGAGTATCCGGCTTTCATCGAAAGAGTAGATGACTGGTTTGATTCAACTTATTGCGATATTTATCTGAAAGTAGATGAATCTATCGTAGAGCAGTATCTCAAGGAAGAGAAAGAAAGAGAAAAAAAGGCTGAAAAAGAATCTACTGCACAGTTCAAAACGACAGCAGCAGACGAGTCTTAAAAACTCGGCAAAAGTTTGCAATGGCTGGCGAGTATGGTAATATATACATAACAAGAGGAAAGAAAAAACTTTCCGATACGTCAGACTGATTCGCAGTCGAAATTCCTTTCTTTGTTTCTTGCACTAGCCCGTCATTAATTTGGCGGGTTTTTTGCTGCCTTTTTTGTAATCCTAACCGTTAGGATTTGCGATTTTTCCGGTATATTGTATATATAAAAAAAGAAAATCTAAAAAAATTAAACCATCAAGGAGAAAAAATAAATGCAAAAATACGAAAAATTCAAAGAAGCTGTCAAGCCACTGAAGCGACTTATTCTCGACGACGCGGCTACAGTTTTCACAAGAATAGAAAAAGAAGAAGAGAAAGTACACAAAAAAGTACTTTCCGCAGAAGCATCGCTGCAAAAGTTGGCTGTCCTGCCAGAGAAAGAAAAAGAAGAAGAAAAAATAAAGAAAAAAATATCTGCTGCTGAAAAGAAAACAGAAGAGGCAAAAAGAAAAGAAAAAGAATTCTGCATTGCGGTTAAGCCGATGTATGCTGCGATTGCCGATGCAATAGAGCACCAGAAAGAACGGCCGATGACGTTGTGGTTTGAGATTCTGGATGACGAGATTGCCGCGGCACCTGGCGCGAAGGTAGAAGAGCACGTGGTGTATGCGACGTGCGTCGTTAAAGTGACAAAAGAAAACTTTGCCGGCCAGGAAAGCCTGGACGAAAGTGTGCAGAAAATGATTGCTGAGGGTAAATTCGGCGAGAGATATTTTGCACTGATAAAACGGCCGGAAGCAGGAGACAAAAAAGAATACGAGTTTCTGGAAATTAAGAAAGGCTGGAGACCAGAATGCAGAAAAGATTTCGTGGAGTGGACGGAGTACTCTGTGGAAAAATAAGTTTTTCTGATTCAGGAAATTTCGCATATTGGATATGTCAAGAAAAAAGAAAGGAGACAAAAAAATGGCTAATCTATATTTCAGATACGGCGCGATGGGAAGTTCCAAAACCGCAAACGCGCTGATGGTCGCTTACAATTATGGAGAACGAGGCAAGAAAGCGCTGCTTGCAAAACCTCTGACAGACACGAGAGAGGTGGGTGTAATGCATAGCCGGATTGGTTTGGAACAGCCGTGCATCAGCGTGGAAGAACTGGTCCAAATGAATGATGCAGTACTTAAAACTTATGACTGCTTCATTGTTGATGAAGCGCAGTTCTGCAAAAAAACAGACATTGAATTTTTTGTTCACATCGTGGACGACATCGGGATTCCGGTAATCTGCTATGGCCTGCGTGCTGATTTCCAGCAAAATCTTTTTGAGGGCAGCCAGTGGCTTCTTGCATGGGCTGACAAGATTGAAGAAATTAAAACCGTTTGCTGGTGCGGCAAAGGTGCCCGCTGCAATGCAAGGATTGATGCAAAAGGCAGAATCATCAGGGCAGGAGAACAGGTAATGGTTGGTGCTAACGAAAGTTATATCGCTCTTTGCAGGAAGCACTTCCGGGAAGGAAAGACCAGACCGGATTGGAATGAGATGCCAGAAGGAGAGCAGGAAGCGCTGAAATCAGATGTAATTGTGTAAGACCGAGAATTGCATATCTTGGCAAAAAAAACAAAGAGAACAGCTCAACCCTGTTCTCTTTTTATTGTTTCGTCAATCTCTATTATTATTCCAGGCCATTGTACAGAAATTATATTTTCAATGTCACGTATCGTTTCTTTAATCTTGTCAATACCATCAAACTTCTCTAAAAAATCATAGATGTCAATCTCACAAAAGTCATCTACTCCATGTATTTGGATGATTATTGCATAGATATAGTCATTATATTCTTTAGAAAATTCCCCATCGCTGACAGAAATATCAATTCTGTCAATATCATCCAGATACTCAATATCACGTCGGAGTTCGTTTATCAATGTTACTTCATTAAATTTGAGATTTTCAATATCATCTTCCGGCATACAGTTATCAATAACTTTCTGTTTTCTATAATCCACCTTTGCCGGAATAGAAAACAGTGTTTCTAACAATGCATTTTCCTGTTCCTTTTGAGAGTACATGTGTTTTTCAGGAAAAACATGCTGCAGGATTTTTTCAAGATGAAACGTAAAATCATAAAAGTTCTTTTTGTCATTTTTTACCAATGTACCATCAGAAACTGTAATGCAAACAGAGCCTTCTTCTCGTGGTCTTTTATTAAATAAGACAACGTCCAATTTGTATTCATTATATAGCGGAGTTTCATTAAATACCGCAAACTGGCTGTATTCAGAATCAAATTCTTTTAATAATTCAATCAATGTTACATCGGAGTATTCTTTTTTTATTTGTTTTCCTTCTTTGTTATAACTAATATATTTTTTCATTTTTTAGCTACTTTCTTTGTATTTTAAAAGCAGGATATATGTTCCCTACGATATAATATAACAATATTACATTAAAGCGTCAATATTTTTGCTAAAATATCCAGTATTTGGACATAAAAAACGCCCTGCTCCTGCAGGGCGTTGTGTTTATTTTTTGTGTTTCTTTTTTAATTTTTTCTTTTCAGATTCAGAGATAAAAGTATTTTTGTAGATTTTCTTAAGTTTCTTTCTCATTTTTTTGTTTTTCTTTTTGTTAACCTGAAAATCTATAGCTGACAATACCATATCGAAAAAATCATCCGGAAGAGCATCGTCTTTCAGCTGATTACATTTTTTGCAGCAGCATTGAAGATTATCATAATCATATGTACCGCCTTTAGAGATTGGAATGATATGGTCAATGGAAAAATTATCAGGTGCAACAAAATTTCCGCAAATACCACATGTTCCACGGTCCCTGAGATAAATGTCACGTCGTTCTTTTGGAGTAAAACAACGGCGTGGCGTCTTCATCTGAACAGGTTTTGGAAGTTCAGGAAAGATGAGTGGAAGCGTTTCCTTTTTATATTTTTTATCACAAATAACCTCTGGTTCTGAAAGAATTCTAAGAAAAACATCTTGAGATGCTTCATCTTTTTCAGGCTGATTAGAAATGTTTATTTCCGGACAACCATTGAAATCTGGTAACGACTCCGGCAAAGCCGGGGAGTTATCAGAGGTTGGCCGCGGTTTCCCGTCCAACGATGAATTGGTTTCTTTTGCTTCTTCTTTTTCTTCGTTTGATGCAAACGCAGCTTCTGCGACTGCACTTTTTATTACCGCTGCAGTTTCTGCTTTTTGGATACTGCATGGAAACTGACTTCTTTCTGAAATCTTAAAATCCTTTAGTTTTTTTGTACATTTATGGAGTAGTTTCCTGGCTTCTTCACGTGTCAAATCAGATGCTAGAGATACGTCCGTGACAAGTTCTGAGCGTGTAGTAGACTTGTCATACTGTACAAACTGCTTGGTTGCCTTTTTGTAAAGAACACACATTTTTTAACTCCTTTCTTTTTTTTTGGGAATACAAAATAAATATGCCAAATTAGGATGCGCTCAAAAATAAAAAATCCGGCATATTAAATCTGAAAAAATATTTTCGGAGGATTTTTTTATGATATATAAGGCATTTATTATATTGCTATGTGTTGGTATCGTGGCGATTCTTTTTGGAATGGCTTTTATAGACTGCATGAGTTTGTTTAAAATTGGATTT
>UMCO01018699.1_pt1 | contig 28327 bp, 23 predicted proteins | sample 1964251 | NCBI WGS metagenome assembly UMCO01 (sample SAMEA4835970, study PRJEB28245) | human gut metagenome | biome: gut microbiome; material: fecal sample | place: Denmark | collected 2008
CATTACTGGAATTGATTTAAAAATTTATTTGTTTTTTACAGTTTTTTTGTAGTTTTTTTCGCGTTTTCAATGAAAACATCTCACTTTTTAAGAGATAAAGCTATAAACAGTTTTAAATTTCCAGTTCATAAGAAAGTAGTAACCTAACCATAAATTATTGTATTACTATGATAATAGTTTATGTATCAATCCTATAGAATTTAATTTTCTGGATATTTCTATACCTTCAACCTTCTTCTCCAAATCCCTCCAACTGATTTTCTGAGTTGCCAACACACAGAACTCCAGAAACTAAATAAAGCATATTTGTGGCCTCGGAGCAAGGTTTGGATGTGAGCGCTTTAAGCGAACATTCAAACTGTCGCGACTAAAGTCACAAATATGCTTTATTTAGCTTCTGGAGTTCGTCTGCTTCGTAGCCTCACAAATCAGGATTTAATCTCTTCGGAAGAGGTCTCTTGTATAAACTTTGTCCTCTACATCAGCGAGTTCATCGGAAAAACGATTTGCAATAATAACATTACAGTTTGCCTTGAAAGCGTCAAAATCTTTTTCAACTTTGCTTCCAAAGAAAGTATCATCAGCCAAAGTTGGTTCATAAATGATAACTTCTGCACCTTTAGCTTTCAGGCGCTTCATGACACCCTGAATAGAAGACTGGCGGAAGTTATCGGAGTTGGACTTCATAGTAAGGCGGTATACACCGATGGTAACCTGATTACCAGGAGTGCCGTCACGTCCGGCAGTACCGTGATAATATCCGGCTTTTTCTAAGATTCTGTCAGCGATAAAATCTTTTCTTGTGGAGTTAGATTTTACAATCGCTTCAATTAAGTTTTCAGGAACATCTTTGTAGTTGGCAAGAAGCTGTTTTGTATCTTTTGGAAGGCAGTATCCGCCATAACCGAAAGATGGGTTGTTATAATGTGTGCCGATACGTGGGTCTAAACCAACACCATCAATAATCTGCTTTGTATTTAAGCCATGTACTTCTGCATAGCTGTCAAGTTCGTTAAAGAAACTTACGCGGAGTGCGAGATAAGTATTGGCAAATAATTTAACGGCCTCAGCTTCTGTAGGGTTTGTAAATAAAACAGGAATATCTTCTTTGATAGCTCCCTCTTTTAAAAGACCGGCAAAAGTATGTGCTGCCTGTACAAGACGTTCATCTTCTAATGGTGCACCAACAATAATTCTGGAAGGATAGAGATTATCGTAAAGAGCACGTCCCTCACGTAAAAATTCTGGGGAGAAGATGATATTTTTTGTGTTGAATTTTTCTCTTACAGAAAGAGTATATCCGACAGGAACAGTGGATTTGATAATCATAGTCGCGTTTGGATTGTATTCAAGAACTAACTTGATAACAGCTTCTACGCTTGAAGTATCAAAGTAATTCATCTTAGGGTCATAGTTAGTAGGAGTACTGATGATAACAAAATCTGCATTCTCATATGCAAGTTTAGCATCAGTAGTTGCTGTGAGATTTAAGTCTTTTGTAGCGAGGTATTCCTGAATCTCCCTGTCTACGATAGGGGACTTGCCGGAATTGATCAGATTTACTTTTTCTTCGATAATATCAACGGCATAAACTTCGTTATGCTGAGAAAGAAGGATTGCATTGGAAAGACCGACATAACCGGTTCCGGCAATCGCTATTTTATAAGAACTCATTAATAATACACTCCTTTATTGAACATTATTTAGTAAAATTGTAAACAGAGTGTGTTAAAAAGTCAAGAAAAGAATGTACATCATAAGATTATTTAAGAGGTTTATCAATTGAAAAAAATGTTATATCATGTTAAAATATTACGGATATATTACAGAACAATATTTTTTGGAGAAAAATGTAAAAGGAGAAATCATGAAAAAATATGATTATTTGATTGTAGGAGCAGGACTTTTTGGTGCTGTTTTCGCTCATGAAATGACAAAAGAAGGAAAAAAATGTCTTGTAATTGATAAAAGAGATCACATAGCAGGTAATATTTACTGTGAGAATGTAGAGGGAATTAATGTGCATAAGTATGGTGCTCATATTTTCCATACATCTGATAAAGTAGTTTGGGAATACATTAATCAGTTTGCAGAGTTTAATAATTACATTAACTCTCCGGTAGCAAGATATAAAGATGAACTTTATAACTTACCATTTAATATGAATACATTTAGCAAGATGTTTGGTATTAAGACACCGGCAGAAGCAAAAGCAAAAATTCAGGAAGAAATTGAAGAATTAGGAATCACAGAACCAAAGAACTTAGAAGAACAGGCTCTTTCTTTAGCTGGCCGTTCTGTATATGAGAAGTTAGTAAAGGGTTATACAGAGAAACAGTGGGGACGTGACTGTAAGGATCTTCCTGCATTTATTATTAAGAGACTTCCGCTTCGTTTTATTTATGATAATAACTACTTTAATGACCGTTTCCAGGGAATTCCTATGGGTGGATATACTGCAATTGTTGAGAAGATGTTAGAAGGTTCTGACGTATTGCTGAATACAGATTATTATGAGTTTAGAAAAGAGAATGCGGGTATCGCAGAGAAGACAGTGTATACCGGAATGCTTGATAAATATTTTGATTATAAATATGGTGTATTAGAATACAGAAGCGTTCGCTTTGAAACAGAGACATTAGATATGGATAACTATCAGGGTAACGCTGTAGTAAACTATACAGAGAGAGAAGTTCCTTATACCCGTATTATCGAGCATAAGCATTTTGAGTATGGTACACAGCCCAAAACAGTTATTTCAAGAGAGTATCCGAGTGAATGGAAGCTTGGTGAGGAACCATACTACCCAGTGAATAATGAGAAGAACGAAGAAGTTGCCGGTAAGTATCGTGAATTAGCAGATAAAGAAGAGAATGTTATTTTTGGCGGACGTCTTGGCGAATATCGTTATTATGATATGGACAAGGTAATTGCAGCGGCATTAAAAGCAGTAGAGAAAGAAAAGAATAATTAATTAGGAGTGAGGAAATGGCAAAAGTATCTATTATTATACCTACTTATAACGTGGAGATGTATCTTGTAGAATGTATGGAGAGTGTTGTAAACCAGACATTAAAAGATATTGAGATTATCTGTATTAACGATGGTTCAACCGATGGCTCTTTAGAGATCTTAAAGAGTTATGCACAAAAGGATGACAGAATCGTTCTTGTTGATAAAGAGAATGGTGGTTATGGAATCGGAATGAATATCGGTTTAGATAAAGCGACTGGAGAATATATCGGAATTGTAGAACCAGATGATTTTATCCCGTTAAATATGTATAGTGATTTATATGAAAAAGCTGTTGAGAATGATTTAGACTTTATTAAGGCAGATTTCTATCGTTTTAAACGAGACAGTGAAACAGAGGATATGGAATTAGTTTATAATCATTTATCACCAAATAAGGAAGATTATAATATCGTGTTCAATCCAAGTGAAACACCGAAAGCAATCCGTTATATTATGAATACCTGGAGCGGAATTTATAAGAGAAGCTTTATTGAAGAATTCCATATCCGTCATAATGAAACACCGGGAGCTTCTTTCCAGGATAATGGTTTTTGGTTCCAGACATTTGTTTATGCAAAACGTGGAATGATTATTGACACACCATATTATATGAATCGAAGAGATAATCCAAATTCCTCTGTGCATAATAAAGAAAAAGTATACTGCATGAATGTGGAATACGATCATATCAGAGAACTTTTAGTACGTGACAAAGAAGTGTGGGAGCGTTTCCGCCCTATGTACTGGTTGAAAAAGTACAATAATTATATGGGAACAATCAAACGTATCGGTGAAGAATACAAGAGAGAATATGTCCACCGCTTCAGTGAAGAATTCAAAAGAGGGCTTGAATTAGGAGAATTGGATGAGTCCGTATTTACAAAGATTAGCTGGGATAATATTCAGTTTATTACAAAAGATCCGAACGGTTTCTATATGAAGAAAGTTGCTACGCCGGTAAAAGTAAGAAGACTTCAGAAAAAAGTAGAAAAGTTAGAGAAGCAGAATGCAAAGCTTAAGAATGATATTAAGATTATCAAAGGTTCCAGATCATATAGACTTGGCTGGTTCCTGTTAACAATTCCAAGAAAGATTAAGGCTATTTTTAAGGGCAATAAATAAAGGAGAAGCTATGAGCGTAAAAGTATCTGTTATACTGCCGGTCTATAATGCGTCTGATTATCTTCATCAATGTATGGACAGCATTGTAGGACAGACTGTAAAGGATATCGAGATTATCTGTGTAGACGATGGTTCCACAGATAATTCTTTAGATATTTTAAAAGAATATGAGCAAAAAGATAAGCGTGTCAAAGTAATTCAGCAAAAGAATGCCGGAGCGGGAGCAGCCAGAAACAATGGATTATCCATTGCGACTGGTGAGTATCTTTCTTTTCTTGATTCTGATGATTTCTTTGAGTTTGATATGCTGGAAAAGGCTTATGAAAAAGCAAAAGGTTCTAATGCACAGATTGTAGTATTTCGTTCGGATCAGTATAGAGAAGATTTGAAGGAATTTGTAAAGGTAAAATGGACATTACATGAAAAGCAACTTCCTCCATATCGTCCGATGAATTTCCGCTCTTTTACAGGCAATGTATTTAGAGTGTTCGTAGGATGGGCATGGGACAAACTGTTTGAGCGTAAGTTTGTTGAGGAGAATCATTTAAAGTTTCAGGAACTTAGAACGTCAAATGATATGTTATTTGTATTTTCAGCAATTGCGTTTGCACAAAGAATTGAGATTGAAGATGTTATTTTAGCGCATCAGCGTCGAAATAATCCAAAGTCTTTGTCCAATACGAGAGAAAAATCCTGGGAGTGTTTCCGCATGGCTTTGAATGCATTAAAAGATGCTTTGACAGCACATGGAAACTTCTGGGAGTTCGAGCAGGATTATATTAACTATGCATTACATTTCAGTTTATGGAATTTAGATACGATAACAGGTCCAAATAAAGAGCGCTTATATAATAAATTAAAAAATGAGTGGTTTGCTGAATTTGGAATAGACTCTCTTCCAGCAGAAAGATTTTATGATAAGAAAGAATATGCCAAATATCTTAAGATAAAATCAGGGGATTTTAATGCTTATTGTGAGCAGTAGACATTAAGAGGAATAGACATTGTAAGTAGATATACAGGAAGGAGACCTCAATGAGTACTGATAAAAAAGAGTATGGAATTTCGGTAATAATGCCTTGTTATAATACAGAACAATATGTAGAAGAAACATTAAAGTCTGTATTGAATCAGAGCTTTAAAGATTATGAAATTATTTGTTTAAATGACGGTTCAACGGATGGTACATTAGAGATATTGAAGAGATATCAACAGTCGTATCCAAATATACGGGTGATTTCAAGTGAGAATCACGGAAGTGCGTACCAGAGAAATACAGGTGTTCAGTGTGCTCAGGGAAAGTATATCTACTATATGGACAGTGATGATCTGCTTAAGGAGAACTGTTTGGAGACACTGTATCAGTATGCAGAAGCAGACAACCTGGATGTTGTATATATAGTTTCTACGAAACAAAAGAAATTGAGGAAGCATTTCCTCAATTTCTTACATTATACCACAGACATAAAGAATATGATGGTATTTATGATGGAAGAAATCTATATATCCAGATGGAGAATGCAGGAGACATAAAGATGTCAGTTGGTTTGCAGTTCACACGTCGCCAGTTTCTGCAGGATAATAATATCAAGTTTGGCACGGAAAGGTATTTTGAAGATAATTTATATACTGTAAAAGTTACACTTAAGGCAGGTAAGGCAAGATGTGTCAGAGATAATTTATATTTAAGGCGTGTCAGGGCCAATTCAATAATGACTACTTCTGAAAATAAAACACGTTTTGAATCTTATTTAGAAGTGGTCAGAGGCTTGATGCAGATATTAGAAGAGGAAAAGCAGGACTTCGTATTGCAGGAAGCAATTTATAAAAGAATAAGAGGAACTTTTATAAATGTATATAAAGATTATTTAAAGGTTCCGGAAAAAGAAAAAGAAGAATTTTTCGGCGAGAAAGGAAGTCCGTTATATTTGCTTACAGGAATGGCTTCCTTTATAAATATTGAGGAAGTAGACAGAAAAAAAGTATCTGAGGAATTGAAAAAGACATATGCAGAGAAATCAGAGATTAATGCAAAACTGCATAAGACATATGAAGAAAAGTCAAAGATTAATGCGAAGCTGAAAAAGGCATATGAAGAAAAAACAAAACGTGGTGAAAGAATTAAAGAACTGCAGAAAGAATTAAAAGATACAAAAGAAAAATTAGAAAAAAAATCAAAGCGTTTAGAGCAGTTAGAACAGGAAAAGAAACAGATGGAGAAGCATTTTCTGGGAAGACTTGTTTTGGGAAAGTATAAGAAGTAAGAATTATCCACTGTTTCACTAAGCGAAACAGTGGATGATTATAATGATTGATTAAGGTAGAGATAAAAATGAAACAAAGAGCAGGATATCTTGATATTGCAAAGGGAATAGGTATTTTACTGGTAGTTTGGGCACATGCAAGGGGACCTTTTTCTACATATATATATCAATTTCATATGCCGTTATTTTTTTTGATTTCTGGCTATTTATTTAATGAAAAAAATACAGTAAAGCAATTTGCTGTGAAAAAAATAAAAACACTATATTGTCCGTTTGTTTTCTGGAATATATGTTTTTCTGTCATCAGTATTTTTCTTGGAATTAAAAAGTTTTCGAGAGAAGAATTTAGTATATCTATCGCAAAAATAATACTGACTATAGGAAAAGATGGGTTCTTTTTAGGGGCTACATGGTTTCTTGGATCATTATTTGTTGTATCGGTATCTTATAAAGTAATGGATGCGTATATGCTAGTTCAGAAAGAAAAAAGTATTATACTTCTGGTATTATATGCAGTAATTGCCTGCATAGGTTTTACGATAACTTTTCCAGATCTGATAAGCAGAACGCTGATTTTGTCTATGTTTTTTGCGGCAGGCCGTGTAGTACGTAAATATAAAGAAGAATTTGAAACATATGGACAAACTAAAGTCATGATATTCTTTTCAGCAGTGATTTTTTTGGTGATAGGCCATTATAACAGTGCCAATATGGGAGCAAATGAATATAGATATCCATTGCTGTTTGTGATAGGCGCTTTAGCTGCATCTTATGTGGTTATAGAAATATCAAAATATATTGAAAATCATCTGCTGATGATGGATAAGATTCTAAGTTTTTTTGGACGAAAAAGTATATATATTTTAATATGGCAGTTTGTGGTATTCCGCTTGGTAATTGCGGTACAGTTATATAGGAATCATATTTCTTTACATCATTTATTTGATTATTATCCATGTTATACAACAGAGCATGGTCAGTGGATTTTGTATACAGTTACAGGCATGATTGTTCCATTATTTATAGGGGCTGTGACAGATTTCATTGAAAGCATACCTAAAAAAATATTAAGTAGAGTAAAGAGGTAGACTGGAGTAAGTGTCATGAAGAGAGAAAAAGGAAAATTATTCTTATATACGATTGTGTCAGTGATTGCATTATGTATATCAGGAAAAATTTATAATAAAATAAATATAATAGAGTTATTTTGTAAAGAACTAAGAGGCGAATCATTTATAGGTTTATTTATACTAATTGCAATATTGGTAGTTTATAATAGTGTATGGGATAGATATAGAAAAAACAGAAAAATTATTATGCATATAGTATCTGTTTTATTTGCTCTATTTATGATAATCGGTCTGAGCTTTTCCGAAAATGGAAGTCTTGGTTTTGTTTTAGGAAGTGGTGCGCAGATGCTGATATCGCTTGTAGTATTTGCAGGCTATTACTGTATATTTGATGTTGCAATTACGATACTTTATGTATATCTGGACGGTATGAATCTAAAATGTACAAATATAAATTTTTTACATAGAAAGAAAGTGGAAAAAAATTTTTTTCTTATTGTATTTGCAACATTGAGCATATGCTGGCTTCCATATCTGCTTGTTAATCTGCCAGGATCCGTACCATACGATGGATATCGTCAGATTAATATGTTCTATGGAGTGGAAAAAATCTCGAATCATCATCCATGGCTGATAACAATGTTTATCGGATTGTTTATGGCTTTAGGAAGACATATTAGTGATAATTTTGGAGTTTTTTTGGTCGTTACTGTATTTTTTATCTTAGAAGCATTATGCTATGCAGGTGTATGTAGCAAACTAAAAAAATGGGAAGCACCAGACATCATATGTATAGGAACTATTATTTATTTTGCGATAGTGCCATCATTTGGAGCTTATGCACAAGTAGTTATAAAAGATGGCCTCTTTAGTGCTGTATTTGCATTATATATTGCTTACTACATTGAATGTTTTCTACTAAAAAGACAGGGTGCTCTAAAAAATTCAGATGTTTATAAACAAATGCTTTGGATATTTGTTTTAAGCTTTCTTGTCTGTATAACCAGAAATAATGGAATTTATATGGTTTTACCGGCAAATATTGTGTTAATCTTTTTGTGGCAGAAAAAGCAGAGATACAGTGTGATTTGTATGCTCTTTTGTCTGCTTATAAGTTTTTGTGGGATAGATAAAGGACTTTCTTCCTATTTAGGAGTTTTACCAGGCTCTGCTAAAGAGATGTTATCAATTCCATTTCAGCAGACTGCACGATATGTAACAAAGTATTCTGATGAAGTAACTGAGGAAGAGAAGGATGCGATTAATAATGTACTTCAGTATGATAATTTAAAAGAGGCATATCAGCCAGAAATTTCGGATCATGTAAAAGATTCGTTTAAAAATCCGGAAAAAGAAGAAGTGATGGAGTACTTTAAGGTATGGTTGAAGATGTTCTTTAAACATCCAATCGTGTATTTTGAAGCAACATTTCATAATAGTTATGGGTATTATTATCCATTTTATAATTTTCAGGGACTTTCTCCATATCAATTTTATATACAGGATGAACCGATTGCAACAGGAAAGTTTGATATTCATTATGTGACTCCAGAAGGTTTGCGCAATTCTTTTTTACAATATACATTACTTTGGAGAAAAATACCAGGAACAGCGCAGTTGGTGAATCCAGGAACTTATACATGGTTGCTATTACTGCTGGCCGGGTATATTATATTCAAAAAGAAATGGAGAAAAAATCTGGTACTTATTGGACCTTTTCTAAATGTTGCGATATGTATTGCATCTCCGGTAAATGGGTATGTGCGTTATGCACTGCCGCTTATGTCATGTATGCCTATATTAATTTATTGGGGGCTTTGTGTAATAGATGAGTAGAAATGGAGAAAGGAATTCTTAATTTATCTTAAAAGAGTGTATTGGATATTGTTATCGGAAAGTTTATTGATTATAATTTCTCTGATGAGAGTTTTTGAATAGTGTCAACAAGAAATTTTCCTGAATCAAGCGTATCTGATATGGGAATTAAGAAAGATTATCAGAAAGAAGAGAAAAATATGGAAGAAATTAAAGTATCAGTTGTAATTCCGGTTTACAACGTAGAAGAATTTTTAAATAATACACTTTCCGATATTACAGGACAGACGTTAAAAGAGATAGAGATTATTTGTGTGGATGATGGTTCTACAGATAATTCCTGTAAGATTATTGAAGAATGGATGGAGAAAGATTCCAGAATTCAGCTGATCAGACAGAAGAATCAGTATGCGGGGGTTGCCAGAAATAATGGTTTAAAACAGGCACATGGAAAGTATGTGATTTTCTGGGATGCAGATGATTTGTTTGATAGTAATGCATTAGAAGTTATGTACACGCAGGCAGAACAGGAACACTCTGATATATGTATCTGTGAGGCTCGCAAATACGATAATGCCAAGGAAAAGTATATTCCGTCGGATTCATATTTAAAGGAAGAGCTTCTTCCGGAAAAGCAGACTTTTAATAAGTTTGATGTGCCAGAACACATTTTTAATCTGACGAATAATGTACCGTGGAATAAGTTATATCTCAGAAAATTTATTACAAAGAATAAACTGGAATACCAGGCTATTAAGCAGGCAAATGACACGTATTTTACGATTATGGCATTATTTCTTGCAGAGAGAATCACATATGTGAAAGATGTGCTCATCGCTTACAGGGTAAATAATGATGAGAGTTTATCAGGCAAGGCTTCTGATACCGTATTTTGTTCCTATGATTCCTGGCTGTATACGAAAGAACGCATAGAGAAGTATCCAGATTTCAAGTTAGTACGATTTAGTTTTTTGAATCGTGCTTTAAGTGGATTTTATTATTCTTTGAATATTCAGACAACTTTTGAATCCTATGAGAAATTATACCGCATGCTGGTTGAAAAAGGGTTTAAAACATTCGGTCTTGATACATGCGAGGAAGAGAATATTTATGCAGCGTGGATGTATAAAGACATGCAGAAGATGTATGAGACAGAACCGGCAGAGTTCCTCGTACAAAAGAGTATTACAAGACGTGTTAATAACGAGAATAATAATGTGCGCCGCAAGATCTTAAGAGAGAAGAATGCAGTGTTAAGAGAAAATGTGCGAGCACTGAAAGAGGATAAAAAGACTTTGCAGAGTGACAAAAAGAAACTGCAGGAAGAAAAGAAAAAACTACAAAAAGAAATAGACAATATTAAACAGTCTAAAGCATATCGTCTTGGAAACAAGTTGTTGTGGCTTCCGAGAAAGGTCATAAAAAGAGGATAAAGTGCGAGTTACTCTTGATTTTCTTCTTATTTTGGATATAATAAAGTAGTATAAAGAAGTAATTAATATCACAGGGGTTATCAAAGAAGGTATATTTGTTTGTAACAAGTATGCTTTCTTTTTCTTTTTTGGAATTAGAATATAATTAGAAGGGGTAATTAAAGGGGTGATTTTTACTTTTTATATGCGATTTATATGCGATGAAGTGGTATGAGGGATTGGTACATAAAGAGGTGATATGTGTGAATACTTTACAGACAAATGACTGGCTTATTTTGAATTCAATTATTTATGAGATTTATACAACAGTCGATTTTGATGGAATGAGAAAAAAGTTTTTGGAGCAGATAAAAATGCTTGTAGATTTTGACAGTGCGGATTTTTATCTGGCAGCAGCGGACGGAGAGCATAAGCTTACAGCACCGGTTCTGTATCATTGTGACGAGGATTTATCGGATGTATATGATATCATTGATTACAGCCGCAGAATTTTATATAGCGGAAAAAGTATCGTATACAGAGAGACAGATATTATGGCAGATGAGGTGCGGACAAAAACGGAGTATTATGACAAGGTATATAAGCCGAACAGATGGCATTATTCCTTACAGATGATTATAGCAAAGGATAAGCAGTTTCTTGGTGTAGTCACCTTATATAGAAATATTGGAAAAGATGATTTTAACCATGATGAAGTATTTCTTGTAGATACGTTAAAGGAGCATATGGCATATCGTCTGTGGCAGCAGAAGCAGAACCGTATGCAGTTTGGGGAAAAGCTTACGGTATCCGCAGCGACAGAGAAGTTCGGGCTTACAAGACAGGAGCATAATATTTTGCACCTTTTAATGGAGGGAAAGGATAATAGCTTTATCTGTGATTACTTATCTATTAGTATCAATACGTTAAAAAAGCATATTTTAAATATTTATCGAAAACTTGGTATTCGAAACAGGGTGCAGTTGTTTAAGAAAATCAGGGAGAAAGAGTAGAAAGAGTCTTTATTCTGACAAAAATATGTGCTATAACTATTCTTGATTTGGTAATAATCTTGTAGTAATTGAAATTTGTATAGATTTGAACAATTCTATTTTAAAATGTATATATTGCTTTACAGAAAGCAAGAAAAAGTTATTTCTGAAAAGTTCGCTTCTAAAAAGAGACTGTTGTTTTCTTGTGAGGTAGAAATATACGATATATTACAGAGTTATACACAGAGGAAAGGAATGAAGAAGAAACATGTTAATCAAGAAAAGTAAGATTTTTCTGACAGTATTGCTTACCTGTCTTTTGCTCGGGAATACATTTGGCAGTGTGACGGTAAAGGCAGCAGAGAATTCGTCTGGTCAGGAAGCACAGCTGGCAGAAACAATGGCTAAGTCTAAAGAGTATAAGGCTTTCTGGTTTTCCTATTATGACTATGATGCCTATCGTGCAAAGTATAAAAAGAGAAATGCTTCCACATTTAAGAAGTATTTTACTCAGGTAGTGAAAAAGGGGAAAAGCCTTGGAATGAACTGTGTTATCGTACATGTCCGTCCGTTTGGGGATGCAATGTACAAGTCGAAATATTTTCCATGGTCAAAATGTATTTCCGGTAAGCAGGGGAAGAATCCAGGGTATGATCCATTGAAAATTATGACATCGGTAGCACATGCGAATGGAATGAAAATAGAAGCCTGGATTAATCCGTATCGTGTAGCAGCAGGCTCAACAAATTACAATAAACTTTCGTCGAAGAATCCTGCAAGAAAGTGGCATAAAAATAAAAAGACCCGCCGTAATGTTTTGGCATATAAGGGCAGCCTGTACTATAATCCGGCTAAAGCGCAGGTAAGAAAACTCATTGTAAATGGTGTAAAAGAAATTGTACAGAATTATGATGTTGATGGAATCCATATGGATGATTATTTTTATCCAGCATTTAATTCTTCCAATGTAAACTCTGCTTTTGATGCAAAAGAATACAGAGCTTCTACTATGGGCAAACATAAAAGTAGCATTGTTGCTTTCCGAAGACAACAGGTCAATACTTTAGTGAAAGCGATTCACAGTGCTGTAAAAGCAACAAAGCCAAATGTGACATTTGGAATTAGCCCGGCAGGAAATATCGATAATCTTACAAGCAGATATTCTTATTATGTAGATATTAATAAGTGGTTGAACTCCTCTGATTATGTAGACTACATCTGTCCACAGATTTACTGGGGATTCAAACATCCGTATGCGAAGTTTGACAGAGTGACAAAGCGTTGGATGAAAGCTGCAAAAAGTAAAAAAGTAAAAGTATACATAGGAATTGCTGTATACCGCGCAGGCCATAATACCGGTGCGGGTTCTAGAGAACGCAGAGAGTGGAAATCCGATGCAAATGTACTGAAAAAACAGGTACAGTATGCAAGAAAGAAAGGCTGCGATGGCTTCGCATTCTTTGACTATCAGGATTTGAAGAGCAGGACAAGTGCCAAAGCGGTAAAACGATTGAAAAAAGTATTGAAATAAAAAAACGGCGATTCCCAGCTTATGACTGGAATCGCTGTTTTTTAGATTTGGTATACTGATATATGTATGAACAATTTTTAAATATGTTCTAATTATGTTATTGAATATTCTTTAGCAGTTATCATATGTATTCTCAGTATAACATCATAGAATAGATTTTCTGAAATAATTAATAACCAGCAGCGAGGCTTAATGCTTCAATCTGATTTGTCTTTTTATTTTTTACTGTAATGAAAATTCTGCCTTTTTTGGTGGAGACTTTTTTGTTGTTTTTCAGTTTTGCGGACTTGCCATTTACAAACTGACTGATTTCTGTAATTGTCCAGCCTTTTTTCATTTTAATAGAAAGTTTTCCGGAACAGTTCTTTTTAAGAAAAGCATCGGCTGTATTGGTAATCGCTTTTTTTACATTAGTCTTTCCTATTTTAGCAGACTGCATTGGACAGGTATAAGGAATAACATTAACTTTCATAGATAATTTATAAGTTTTCTTTCCTCGCTGGACCTTTACATATACCTTTGTACTTCCGGTTTTGGAAACATTTAAGGCACTGATCATGATTTCGTCAGAACGTTCACCAGTCCATGCGCCAATCGCATTATAATCGTTGTTCTTTGGGTAAACCTTTGTAATCTTGTCTCCCTTCTTCATGTTGTCAACTCCGATGATACGTGTACCACTGTTTCGGAAAATTGTCACAGACTTAGTAATGGAAGGTTTCTTAGCAGCGGCCTCCGACTTTACCCCCAGAATCATGCATAATGAAAAAAGCATTACAATAGCACAAATCAGGGATGAAATAGAAGATTTGTTGAGTCTTTTCATAAAAAATTTCTTCCTTTAAAAGAATACAAATATAATAAATCCATTATACAATACTTGTCTGAAATTAACAAGAAAAAGAAAAAATAATAACTTTTTATAAAATATTCACAAGATAGTTATCCCCCACATTCCTACTGTAAATTTATCAAAGACAACCAATCGCAAAAGTAAGAGAGGGAAAATATGATATTAGAGCAAGAAAAAATACGGAAAACATTATACAGCCTTGCGAATCTCTCCTCCATGCCACCGCAAATTTATAAGCGGCACCTCTCTTGATAAATTTTCTCAAATACATTATTGACTTCTAATGAACATTAGAGTACACTAACTAAATAAGAACAAATCAAATCAAAGTAAGTTTTAGCAAACATACAAAAGAAAGAGGTTATTATGTTACCATTAACGATGGCAAATCCTGGTGAACCAGTGACAATTAAAAAGATTGGCGGAAAAGCAGAGACGAAAAAGTTTTTAGAGACGTTAGGTTTTGTTGTGGGTGGAGTCGTTACAGTTGTTTCTGAAATTAATGGCAATATGATCGTGAACGTGAAAGACTCAAGAGTTGCTATTGGAAAAGATATGGCAAATAAAATCATGGTTTAAAGCTATGTTTCTATTGATAATTGAAAGGTTAAGAAAGAGATAGAAAGTTTGAATGGATATAATCCTGAGTATTAGTTATAGAGAGTGTTGATTGTATCGTACATTTTTATATCATATATTTTGGATGGCTAGGGCGTGTTTGAGTTAATCTAAAGCAAAAATATGACAACAATTGAATACTTATTGAGAATACATAACGCTAAGCGAGGATAATTGAGAAAAAATATCATTAGTAGATTTTTTGCTTGTAATTCCCCCTCGGTTGGCTTATTATTGTGTGAAAAGAAAAGTGATTGTACTTTTACATAAGAATATCAATATTATCAGGAGGTCATGGACATGTTAGAATGTTTAACTAAAATTAACTGGAAAAAAGTAGGTTTATTTGCATCAGGTACTTTATTTGGAACAGCAGGTATCAAGGTTTTAGCAAGTGATGATGCTAAGAAAGTTTATACAAACTGTACAGCAGCCGTTTTAAGAGCAAAAGAGACTGTTATGAATACAGTTACAACTGTTCAGGAGAACGCTGAGGATATTTATGAAGGCGCAAAACAGATTAACGAAGAACGTGCAGAAGCTAAGGCAGCAGCAGAATTTGCAGCAGAAGCTGAGGAAGAAGCAATAGAAGAGACAACAGAAGAAGTTGAAGCTGAGGCAGAAGCAGTAGAATAGTTTTAATAATTTAATTTGCATTAAAACGTATTGTGATAAGGCTGACTGTCGATGTTAATTTAAAGTCGATATTAAGTTGGATTCAAAAATTTGAATTTGATTTAAAATGGATGTAGCTTTAAAAGTAAAGAAGAGACTGCAGGACAGAGGCGGTCTCTTTTTTTAACAGATAAATAAAGAGGTGTATATTTTGAAGTTTCAGATAAAACACGAGATAAAAGGAAGAATGCGTCTCCATATATTCCAGAAGAAACAGATGTCTTGCGAACAGGCAGACATTTTATTATATTATCTGGAGAATATCGAAGGCGTAGAATCTGCAAAGGTTTACGAGAGAACAGCAGATGCAGTTGTCCGTTATGCTGCAGATAAAGATGGTTTCGTACGACAGAATATTATTAAAGAAGTGCAGAAGTTCGTTTACGATAAGGTAGAAGTTCCGGATGGTCTTATTGAGAATTCTGGAAGAGAGCTGAATCGTGAATTTCAGGAGAAGCTGATTGGACAGATTACTGCACACTATGCAAGAAAGTTTTTATTACCAGCCCCATTTCGTGCGGTGTATACAGGAATAAAATCATTAGGTTATATTTGGAAGGGACTCCAGACACTTGCACAGCGTAAGTTAGAGGTACCCGTTCTTGATGCAACTGCAATCGGTGTTTCTATTCTTCGTGGTAATTACGATACTGCCGGTTCCGTAATGTTTCTTCTTGGAATTGGCGAACTGTTAGAGGATTGGACGCATAAGAAGTCTGTGGGTGATCTTGCAAGAATCATGTCACTTAATGTAGAAAAGGTATGGCTTAAGACCGAGGACGGAGAAGTTCTTGTTCCATATTCCCAGATTAAACAGGGGGACAGCATTGTTGTACACATGGGTAACGTCATTCCATTTGATGGAACTGTATTAGCTGGAGAGGCAATGGTGAACCAGGCATCCCTTACTGGAGAGTCTATGCCGGTTAGAAAGTCAGAGGAGACTTCTGTTTATGCAGGAACTGTTGTAGAAGAAGGTGAAATCACTGTTAAGGTAAAAGCGGTTGGCGGAAGTGGACGTTATGACAAGATTGTTACAATGATTGAAGATTCCCAGAAGTTAAAGTCTGGTCTTGAAGGTAAGGCAGAACATTTAGCTGATAAGCTTGTGCCATACACACTTGCAGGAACAGGACTTGTTTACTTAGCGACAAGAAATGCCACAAAGGCAATTGCTGTTCTTATGGTTGATTTCTCCTGTGCATTAAAACTTGCTATGCCAATTTCTGTATTATCTGCAATTCGTGAAGCAAGCCAGCATAATGTTACTGTCAAAGGCGGCAAGTACATGGAAGCTGTCGCAGAAGCAGATACTATTGTATTTGACAAGACAGGAACACTGACAAAGGCAGAGCCTACTGTTGCGGAAGTTGTTCCATTTGGAGGCAATGATGCAGATGAAATGCTTCGTATGGCAGCCTGTATGGAAGAACATTTTCCACATTCTATGGCAAAAGCAGTCGTAGATGCTGCATTAAAGAAAGAACTTGACCATGAGGAAATGCATTCCAAAGTACAGTATATTGTAGCACACGGTATTTCTACTACGATTGAAGGGAAAACAGCTGTAATCGGAAGTTATCATTTCGTATTTGAAGATGAAAATTGTAAGATTCCAGCAGGAGAAGAAGCGAAATTTGAAGCTCTTCCAGAAGAGTATTCCCACCTTTATCTTGCATTAGAAGGAACACTTGCTGCTGTAATCTGTATCGAAGACCCTCTTCGTGAGGAAGCAGCCGATGTAATCAAAGCTCTGAAAAAGGCAGGTATTTCAAAAGTTGTTATGATGACTGGTGACAGTGAGAGAACTGCCGCAGCCATCGCAAAACGTGTAGGCGTTGATGAATATTATTCTGAAGTACTTCCGGAAGATAAAGCAAACTTTATCACAAAGGAAACAGAAAAAGGAAGAAAGGTCATGATGATTGGTGATGGCATCAATGATTCACCAGCCCTTTCTGCCGCAAGCGTTGGAATCGCTGTAAGTGATGGCGCAGAAATCGCAAAAGAAATCGCAGACATTACGATCAGCGCAGAAAGTTTATATGAAGTCGTAGCATTGAAAAAGATTAGTAATGCATTATTAAAACGAATTCATAAAAATTATCGCTCCATCGTGGGAATTAACTCTGGGTTGATTGTACTTGGAGTCGCAGGAGTATTAGCTCCGGCAACATCAGCATTATGTCATAATGTTTCAACACTGCTTATTAGTTTAAACAGTATGAAAAACCTACTCCCAGAAGAGTAGTTTCTGATTTCATTCATTAGACAGATAACAGACGAAGGCAGCGAAACCAATAAGCCATATTTGTGATTTTAGTCGCGGCGAGAAGTAGTCTTCTATGAAAAGCCCAGTATGAAAATAATTGATTTTGACTCAGTTGTACAAAACACAAAGGTGTCAAAATCAATTATTTTCATACCGGGCTTTTTTAACGCTTTATTACACTCTCGCTGCTCCGAGACCACAAATATGGCTTATTGGTTTCGCTGCCTTCTGTGCTATGGCCAGGAGGATGAATTAAATCAGTTAGTTGTTTTTTGCAATTCCAATAACATTTTGATAACTTCAGGGCAAGTATAAGACCTCAGTTCGATTCCTCAAATCCACCCACTGCATCTTAATTTTAACAAAATCCAGCCAAAAAACAGCCCAGGAAGAGAGCGCAGGACCTATATTTGTGACCTCTTCCTGGGCGTCTGTTTTGAATATTTTTCAAAAAAAGATGCAAAATATCTTCTTATAGAGAAAAGTGTATCAATAAGGGTATTGACTTTATGACAAAAGTTAGTTATTATAAATGCAAGTTAGTAATAACTAACAAACATTAAAACAAGGAGGCACCATGAGACAGGAAGTATTTGAGATTGTACAGAAGATGGACAAAGATAATATCAGAACACAGATGGCCCTGCAGTGTGCGCCGTTGATTACCGGACTTAAGGTGGCGAATCTTTTGATTATTCCATCTAAGAACGAAGAGTTTGTTGGAGCGATTCTTGATGGAACGGATATTTCTTATATGAGATTAGCGAAGTCAGAATGCAAGACAACATTTTTCCTGTATCGGGAAGCAAGCTTAACTGTCTGGCTTACGAAAGCTGAGAATAGAGTACTTCTCAGGGAGACAGGATACAACGGTAAAGTATTATCTGATATCCTCAGAGCAGTTCAGATACGATATGAAGCTTATGTGCAGAAAGGGAAAGATTTTCCCCATGAAATTGGTGTACTGTTAGGTTATCCTGCAGAAGATGTCAAAGGATTTGTGGTGAATGAGGGGAAAAATTATCTCTATTCTGGTTACTGGAAGGTTTATGGAGACCTGTCGGAAGCAAAGCAACTGTTTTACAAATTTGACCGGGCGAAGGAAGCGTTGATTGAACTGGTATCGCAAGGTATCGGAATAAGAAATGTTATCGAAAGCTGCAGTAGTAATTTACTGCTGGATGGCGCGGCTTAAAGTTCCTTGTAAGACCTTTTCAAAGATGGAAACATCATGGTAAATCAAACTAATAATTTTTTTCAGGAGGAAGCAGCAATGAGCAAAATTAGCGTAGTGTACTGGTCTCAGACAGGAAACACAGAAGCTATGGCGGAAGCTGTCGGAGCCGGAATCGCAAAAGCCGGTAAAGAAGCAGACGTAGTAGAAGTCTCAAGCGCATCTATGGAAGACTTAAAAGCAGCAAAAGTATTTGCACTTGGATGTCCTGCGATGGGCGCAGAAGTACTTGAAGAGATGGAGATGGAACCATTTGTGGAAGAAGTAGAAGGCTTCGCACAGGGAAAAACCATCGCACTTTTCGGTTCCTATGGCTGGGGAGATGGCCAGTGGATGAGAGACTGGGAAGAAAGAATGACAGCAGCAGGCGCAACGGTATTAAACGGTGAAGGCCTCATCTGCCAGGAAACTCCAGATGATGATGCAATCAAACAGTGCGAAGAACTGGGCGAACAGCTGGCTCAGAACGCATAAGAGCGTAGAATCATTCAAAGAAAAACTCGTAGTAACTCATAGTAAAAAATAGTAACAAGCAATTATAGTAATCGCATAGTAACGCATATAAAAAACTCATAATAACGCAGTAAAGTAATTTATATTAAAAAGTAACGTATATCAATAAGTAATTACACATTTAAAAAATACCTCTAATTTAATGAAATACCCTTTCTAAAATTTATTTTTAGTCGAAAAGACAAGAAAGAAGAAATCCTTTCATTTCTTTCCGTAAATCGCAGCGGAAAGCAAGGGAAGTGATTTCTTCTTTTTTTGTGGGGTAGACGAAACCAGCCAATGGATGAGAAGTGGGCTTGTTTTTCTCTTCGGATCCGTCTGTTTATAGTTTGTCTGTTTATAGGCGTGTGTCGGATTATGTGCCGATCACTCATACTGAGTCCGTCTGTTTCTATTTATTGTGCAAAGCTTTCCGATAAATGCCGTAAGCCACAAATGCCGTAACTGTTTCTGTTATCCAGAAAGAGTGCCATACTCCATTTGCGCCGATGAATCGGCTGAGTACGAACGCTAATGGTACGATGATTACGAGGTAACGAAGCAGGGAGACAACAAGTGATTCATTTCCCTTTCCGAGTGCTTCTAAAGCTCCACTTGATACGACGGAGACAGAAGAAACGATGAAGCCGCAGGAAATAATGCGGAGTGCGGATGCACCGGCGGCGATAGTTGTTTCCTGAGTGGTAAACATTTTCATAAAAGTTTCTGGCGTAAACATAAAAAGTAAGGTGCCGGCTGTCATGATGCCGATAGCAATTGTGAGGGCAAGCCGGTAGATTTTGTTTATTCGTCTGTATTCTTTTGCACCGTAATTGTAACCCATGAGCGGACGCATTCCCTGAATCATTCCGTTGACGGATAAATATAAGAAAGTCTGCAATTTATAATAGATTCCAAGAATGATAACACCAGATTCGGAAATTGATGCAAGGATTCCATTTAATGCGGAAATAAGCAGAGAAGGAAGCGCCATATTTAATGCACCGGGAATTCCAACACCGTAAAGGCGTATGCAGACATTTTTTTCAGGGCGAAGCAGGTGTTTACGTATTGTTACGGGTGGCTTTTTAAATATATAAAACAAAATGTAAATAAGTAAGGTAGAACACTGGCCGATGCCGGTTGCGATAGCGGCTCCTTCGATTCCAAGTCGTGGAAACGGTCCAATTCCAAAAATGAGAACTGGGTCAAGGATAATATTCAGGATGCAACCACACAGCATACTGAGCATGCTGACAACCATCATCCCCATCGCCTGAAAGTATTTTTCAAAAGTGATTTCCACATGGATAATAATTGAGAAAAGAAGAACGATATTTGAATAACGTAATCCTAAAGAGAGGGTGTCCTGATTGTTCGTAAACAGTTTTAAGAATGAAGGCATAATGAGGATGCCGGTTATACTTAAAATAATTCCATGTACAATAGAGAGAAACATTCCCTGTGAGGCAGCTTTATCTGCCTGTTCTCGCTGATCTGCTCCGAGACAGAAAGCAATCATAACATTGATGCCGATACCGAAACCTACGGCAACGGAGTTAACAACATTCTGAATTGGAAATACAAGAGAAAGTGCAGTCATGGCATCTTCGCTGATCTTGGCAACGAAAATACTGTCAATAATGTTGTAAAGTGAATTTACCAGCATGGATAAAATCATTGGTGCCGCCATAGAAAGCAGAAGTGGCAGAATTGGTTTTTCTTTCATATAAGTTTGTTCCATAAAATATCTTTTCCCTTCTGTATTATTTATTATTAATGTTTTACAGGGTACACATTGATGCTGTTAGATTTGTGAATTTTATTTACCAGGTTGATTTTGCTACTATAAGTGAGCAAATACAGAAAAATGCACAAAAATAGGTGCTTCTTGTTTGTAGTCTAAACACATTCAGACCAAGCAAGTAAAGTATGTTTTTATAATGCGGACATAGTTGTGCAATATTTTAAATTTACTCATTTATAGTTTGCTATATAGATTTTTTGTACAAATGCTGGTAAATATTTTTTATGACAAAAACTGAGCCTGTATATTCTGTAAAAAGGAGTAGTTTATCGCGATAAAAAAGGCTACAGGATTCTGCACTGTTTAAATCAGAAACAGAAAAACCTATAGCCTCGTTTAGACGATATATTATTTTGGTCACGTTATTATAAAGGATTTGAAAAGGAAATGTCAAGCACTCTTTTTTAGAAAATTAAATGCAAGAAAGACTCCGAGAGTGCATTGAACTCACAGGAAGGTAAAAAGTGTGGTTACGGATAGATAAATAATTACATAAATATAAAAAAGATTAAATTTATATTACAAATGATGTATTGTAATTAACAGGAAGAAAGGCCTATGTTATAATAAATAACAAAGACAATGTTTGATATGGAGAAGCTTCGTACATTGAATAAAGGCTGACCTACACCTGTTTTATTTGCTGTGAGGACTTCTGTCACAATCTTGCATTGAATAAAGGCTGGTTTTTACAGCCCAAAGAGAGAAAAAGGAGAAGTTTATGAAAAAAATTCATGCATTAGTTATGTCTCTTATCATGCTTTTTATTGTGCTGGCACCAGCACAGAATGTGGAAGCAGCAGGCAAAAGCCTGAAAGTTTCTGAAAAAGCATTTTTCAAAGAGATGAAAGAATTTGACTACAAAGGAATGAACCGCTATGTGAAGGACTGGGGAGAAGGTGGACAGCTTGTGTCGGCATTTTACATGGTTCCGAGTGGTAAAAAGTATTTTGCTAAATGTGCCAGTAAGATGAGTTATCGTATCATTTCCACAAAGAAAAAAGGCAATAAGGCAGATGTGAAAGTGAAGTTCCGCTATGTGAATTGCGAGGATTTTACATTTAATTTCTGTATGAATGCATTTTATTATATGGCAGATGGAAAGCTTGATAATTTATCTTCCATGTCAGAAAAGCAGGTTATAAAGCTGGTAAATGGAATTATTGACAAATCGCAGAAAGATACAAAGTTTAATCGTTTTAAGACAAAAACAGTTACAATTCGTTTTGTGAAAGCAAAGAATTGCTGGAAGGTTCAGAAAGTTTCTGATAAGTTAGCTGATGTTATGATGGCGAACTTTGCATCAAATCTTCAGAATTTGGCAACATTTTCTATTTCGTCAGCTTGTGGAGAAAAGAGCGCATATGTTATACCTGAGACGTCAGAGTATGGGACAGTACAGAAAAAAGTACTGGTTAAAGTATTGAAAAATATTTATGGAAGAAAGCCAGAGTTGTCTGCATAAAGCTCATTTATACATTTGCTGAAAATCTTTATGAAGTTTATTGCATTAAAAATAGTGCTTGCTATTTCTTAATTCCTAGTATATTATTAGGAATTAGGAGGTGGCGAATTATGATGGTTTCGTCCAAAGGCCGTTACGCACTTCGTGTAATGATCTATTTAGCACAGAATGACAGAGAAGAATTAATTCCGTTAAAAGAAATTGCGGAGAATCAAAATATATCCATGAAGTATTTAGAGATGATCGTGAGCCTGCTTCACAAAGGCAATATGCTTATAAGTGGACGCGGGAAAAAAGGAGGATATCGTCTGGCGCGAAAGCCGTCTGAGTACACAATCGGTTCTATTTTAAAGCTGACAGAAAAAACATTGGCTCCTGTCAATTGCTTAGAGGGTGGGAAAGTAACCTGCGAAAAGGCAGGATATTGTATTACTCTTCCGATGTGGCAGAAACTGGATGGGATTATTGATGATTATTTAGAGACAGTGACGCTTGAGGATTTGCTGGAGGGTCGGGTTTAACCTGGTTCTCCAGTATTTTTATGAGGTTGTTTTTTATGTAAAAATTATGATGGCGTATGGATATAAAAGTAATATAAGAGAGACAGAAAGTATTTTAAGAAGTATTTTTTCGGAAATTATGTACATGATAAAAAACAAGAATAGCGGTATCTTTTTAATAAAATCCTATTGACAAGATAGGATTTTCAAGATATAATTCCTATACACTAGATAGGATTTAGAAAGAAGAGGGTGAATTTATGTATATTTATGCAGATAATGCGGGAACTACAAAGATGAGTCCTGTTGCGATAGATGCGATGACAAAGTGCATGAATGAGGTATTTGGAAACCCATCCAGCCTGCATTCTACCGGACAGCGTGCTGCAGAAGTGCTTCAGAAAGCAAGAGAAGATGTTGCAGAAGCATTAGGTGCAGATTTTAATGAGATTTACTTTACTTCCGGCGGAAGCGAAGCAGACAACCAGGCTATTCGTTCTGCTGCTCTTTTTGGAGCAAAGAAGGGTAAGAAACACCTCATTTCCACAAAGATTGAACATCATGCCGTTCTCCATACTCTTAAGAAGTTAGAGCGAGAAGGCTTTGAAGTAACATTACTTGATGTTGGAGCAGACGGAATTGTTGATCCTGCTGACGTAGAGAAGGCAATTCGTGAAGATACAGCATTAGTTACTATTATGTATGCGAACAATGAGATTGGTACATTACAGCCAATAGATGAGATTGCAAAGATTTGTAAAGAAAAGAAAGTAACATTCCACACAGATGCAGTACAGGCAGTTGGACATGTTCCAGTGAACGTACACGCACAGAACATTGATATGTTATCTTTATCCGGACATAAGTTCCACGGACCAAAGGGAATCGGTGTCCTTTACGTTAGAAAGGGTGTTCCACTGTTTAACTTGATTGAAGGTGGCGCACAGGAAAGAGGAAGAAGAGCTGGTACAGAGAATATTCCTGCCATTGTTGGTATGGCAGCAGCATTAAAAGAAGCTGTAGCAAACTTAGATGAGAACATGGCAAAGATTTCTGCTATGAGAGACCGCTTAATTGAAGGCCTTTCACAGGTTGAACATTCCCGTCTGAACGGTGATGCTAAGAAGAGACTTCCAGGTAACGTAAACTTCTGTTTCGAAGGAATCGAGGGAGAATCCCTTTTACTTTTACTTGATGAAAAGGGAATCGAGGCTTCTTCAGGAAGTGCCTGCACATCAGGTTCTCTTGACCCTAGCCATGTATTATTAGCAATCGGACTTCCTCACGAAGTTGCACACGGATCACTCCGTCTTACATTATGTGAAGAGAATACACCAGAACAGATTGAATATATCATTAAAGAAGTTCCGGAAATCGTTTCTTATTTAAGAAACATTTCACCAGTTTGGGAAGAACTTGAGAAGGGAGAAAAGAAACATGTTATATAGTGAAAAAGTAATGGATCATTTCCGTAACCCAAGAAACTTAGGAAAAATGGACGATGCAGACGGTATCGGAGAAGTAGGTAATGCAAAATGTGGTGACATCATGAAGATGTACATCAAAGTAAAAGACGGCATCATTGAAGATGTAAAGTTTAATACATTTGGATGCGGTTCCGCAATCGCCAGCAGTTCTATGGCAACAGAGATGATCAAAGGTAAATCTATTGATGATGCCTTAGAATTATCTAATAAAGCTGTAGTTGAGGCCCTTGACGGACTGCCAACACACAAGATTCACTGTTCCGTATTAGCAGAAGAAGCTGTAAAGGCTGCTGTAAAAGACTACTACGATAAGAACGGAATCGAGTACGATAAAGAAAAATTTGCACCAGACGATTGCCCAACATGTGGGGAATAGTTGATTTGGTGGTTGATGAACCATTTGACAGACAGTTGATAGGCGGCTTATTAGATAATTAACAGACGAAAATGAAAAAGGCTTATCATCGTATTTGTGACTTTAGTCGCGGCGGTTTGAATGCTCGCTTATGCGCTCGTATCCAAACCTTGCTCCGAGGCCACAAATATGATGATAAGTCTTTTTTATTTTCTGACTGTGGATGGTTCCGATAAGTACGTTCCTAACCTACTTTTGTAAGAAGCAGTTAAAATCACTGGAAAACCAAATCAAGGAGGGAGATTTGGGAGCGAGCATTCAAAGCGCCGCGACGAAAGTCATATATTTGAACTATCCAGCTCCTGGTTTTTGTCTCCTCCAACCAAAACGAAATAAATCCCACAAGCAAGGGAATTATCCCACAAAACCAATTGACAGATTGCAGAAGTCTTTGTATAATAGCAGTGTGTTAACCTACTTTATTCTTAGAGTGAAAAACGGAGGAGAAGATAATGAAGTTTTTTATTGATACTGCGAATGTAGAGGATATCAAGAAAGCGAATGACATGGGGGTTATTTGCGGGGTTACAACAAATCCATCTCTGATTGCCAAGGAGGGAAGAGATTTTAATGAAGTCATCAAAGAAATCGCTTCTATCGTAGATGGCCCGATCAGTGGTGAAGTAAAAGCGACAACAACAGACGCAGAAGGAATGATTAAGGAAGGCCGTGAAATCGCAGCAATCCATCCAAACATGGTTGTAAAGATTCCTATGACCGTAGAAGGATTAAAGGCTTGTAAAGTTCTTTCCCAGGAAGGAATTAAGACCAATCTTACATTAATCTTTACTGCAAATCAGGCATTACTTGCCGCAAGAGCGGGAGCAACATATGTATCTCCTTTCTTAGGCAGACTAGATGATATCAGTGTAAGAGGTGTTGATCTTATTCGTGATATCGCAGAGATTTTTGCTGTCGCAGGTCTGGATACAGAGATTATCGCAGCGAGTGTCCGTAATCCAATTCATGTAACAGACTGTGCTTTAGCAGGAGCTGATATTGCAACAGTTCCATATAAAGTAATTGAACAGATGACCAAACATCCTTTAACTGATGCTGGAATTGAGAAGTTTAAAAAAGATTATATCGCAGTATTTGGTGAATAGGATATAGATGTGATTTCAGAATCTTCATTGCAAAGTGAAGTACAGCAGATTCTGGGATTATATTGGGCAATAAGGAGGAAACCATGAACAAATTAGAACTTCAGAAGATGGCAAATGAAGTGAGAAAAGGAATTGTCACAGGCGTTCATGCAGCAAAAGCTGGACATCCAGGCGGTTCTTTATCCGCAGCAGATCTTTTTACATATTTATATTTTGAGGAAATGAATGTAGATCCTAAGAATCCTCAGGATCCGGACAGAGACCGTTTCGTATTATCCAAAGGTCACACAGCACCTGGATTATATGCAACATTAGCTCACAAGGGATATTTCCCAGTAGAAGACTTAGTTACATTAAGACATATCGGTTCCCACCTTCAGGGACATCCATGTATGCAGCACACTCCAGGACTTGATATGTCATCAGGTTCTCTTGGACAGGGAATCTCCGCTGCAGTAGGTATGGCTCTTTCTGCTAAGTTAAGAAATAAATCCTATCGTGTTTACACACTTCTTGGAGATGGTGAGATTCAGGAAGGACAGGTTTGGGAAGCTGCAATGTTCGCAGGAGCAAGAAAGCTTGACAACTTAGTAGTAATCGTAGATAACAACGGATTACAGATTGATGGTAAGATTGAAGATGTATGTTCTCCATACCCAATCGACAAGAAGTTTGAAGCATTTAACTTCCATGTAATTAATGTAGCAGATGGTAACGATTTCGACCAGTTAGATGCAGCATTTAAAGAAGCAAGAGAAGTAAAAGGAATGCCAGTAGCAATCGTTATGAAGACTGTAAAAGGTAAAGGTGTTTCCTTCATGGAGAATCAGGCATCCTGGCATGGTACTGCACCTAATGATGAACAGTATGCTGTAGCTATGGAAGACTTAAAGAAAGTGGAGGAAGCATTATGTCAGAAGTAAAGAAAATCGCTACCAGAGAAAGCTATGGAAATGCGTTAATTGAATTAGGAAAAGAACATGAGAATCTTGTAGTTTTAGATGCTGACCTTGCAGCAGCTACTAAGACTGGAATGTTTAAAAAAGTTTTCCCAGAACGTCACATCGACTGTGGTATCGCTGAATGCGATATGATTGGAATCGCAGCCGGAATCGCAACAACAGGAATGGTTCCTTTCGCAAGTACATTTGCAATGTTCGCAGCAGGACGTGCATTTGAGCAGATTCGTAATTCTGTTGGATATCCACATCTTAATGTAAAAATCGGTGCTACTCATGCAGGTATTTCCGTTGGTGAAGACGGAGCAACACATCAGTGTAACGAAGATATCGCATTAATGCGTACTATCCCAGGTATGACAATCATCAACCCTTCTGATGATGTAGAAGCAAAAGCAGCAGTACGTGCCGCTTATGAATTAGACGGACCTGTATACTTAAGATTTGGACGTCTTGCAGTACCTGTAATTAACGATAATGATGATTATAAATTTGAAATCGGCAAAGGTGTTGTATTAAGAGAAGGAAAAGATGTTACAATCGTAGCAACTGGTCTTTGCGTAAGCTCCGCATTAGAAGCAGCAGATATGCTCGCTGAAGATGGAATCGAAGCTAAAGTAATCAATATCCACACAATCAAACCTATCGATTCAGATCTTCTTGTAGAAGCAGCGAAAGAGACAGGTAAGGTTGTTACAGTAGAAGAACATTCCGTAATTGGTGGACTTGGCGGAGCAGTATGTGAAGTACTTTCCGAGAAATATCCAGTACCAGTTAAGAGAATTGGTGTGAACGATGTTTACGGAGAATCTGGCCCAGCAGTTAAGCTTATTGAAAAATATGGCTTAGACGGTAAGGGCGTATATGCTTCTGTAAAGGAATTTGTTAAATAACTATTTGATTCTTTGAGAGAAAACAGACGAAAATAAAAAGAAATACTACCATATCCCAGATGCGACTACAGAGCAGATGGGATATGGCAGTATTTCTTTTTTCGTCTGTTTCCCCCTAATGAATCAAATAGTAATCACTTATCCATTTTGTCAAATCAAAAAAGTTGCCGAATTTCTCCCTTTTTTCGCCGCTATTTTATACATATTATATGGAAGAAATTTTACTCCCATGTTTAACAAGTGAAAAAACTGGAAAAAATCAAGAATAAGAGAAAAAAATTAGTTGACATGGCTTGACAGATGTGCTATGATAATAAACTGATTCACAAT
>UMCO01127575.1_pt1 | contig 27604 bp, 39 predicted proteins | sample 1964251 | NCBI WGS metagenome assembly UMCO01 (sample SAMEA4835970, study PRJEB28245) | human gut metagenome | biome: gut microbiome; material: fecal sample | place: Denmark | collected 2008
GATTCACAGAAACGAATTGGGACACCGTTATTACACCGGATATGATATTCAACTTTTTTTGAATATTAAAGAACTGAAGAAAAGAGGATTGCAGCTTCGGGCAATCAAGAACCTGATCCCTCAGATAACAGCATCTATGACCGGATTTGGAGAAAGTGCATCAACACTTCTGGAAGGAGAAGTCATAGATCATGCTGAAGTAAAAACAGACAGGGATTTAAAAGAAAAAATATCCAAAAAAGACGAGGGGAAAAATGATAAGATCTTAGAATTTCAGGCGATTCTTGAAAGACTGATCACGCAGGAACTGAAGGCACAGAATGAAGATGAAGAAAGATGCAGATCGCTTGATTATGCGATACGCAGACAGCAGCTTGCACGAAAAGAGGCAGCAGCTGCTGCTGAGAAAAAGTCTGGACGAAGGCACCGGGATAAGTAACGGAATATAAAAAAGCTGCAGCAGACGCTGCAGCTTTTTGGTTGATATGAATGAAATTATTCAGCTGGGTGAATAGCTTCTGTAGGACAGGCATCAGCGCATGTTCCACAGTCAAGGCAAGCATCAGCATCGATTTCGAAATGCTCTGCACCTTCAGAAATTGCTTCAGCTGGACATTCAGCTGCGCATGTTCCACAGCTTACACATTCGTCAGAAATTACATATGCCATTATAGTATCCTCCTTTATTCTCGTTAGTACCTTTACAGGTTCTATATCGTTATTCTAATATATATCTTTATGGATTACAAGTATAAAATTGTGAACAAGCAAAAAAATCGATATTTTTGGTTGACCGCTTCTAACTTTTATATTATAATAAATTATAGTCGGGAATTTTAAGAATTCCATATTAAAGGAGGCAATTTACAATGGCAAAAGTTACAAAAGACATGCTGATTGGCCAGTTAATTACTTTAGATCCTAATATTGCACCAATTCTCATGAGAGCTGGTATGCACTGCCTTGGATGCCCGTCTTCACAGATGGAATCTCTGGAAGAAGCAGCTATGGTTCATGGAATGGACGTAGATGTTCTGGTTCAGCAGATCAATGATTTCCTTGGTGAATAAGCACGGATTTACCGCATAAAAAAGACTGGCTTTCGGGCCAGTCTTTTTTGTATTTTATAAGTCATGGTGTTTATCAAAGCTGTGTAAGTTGCTGAAGGGCACTGGAAGAAATCAGTTCTCCATGTTCCTTCAGATGAGCTTCACCGGCTGCGGAAAATGCTCTGCCGGATCCATATTCAGAAAGAATATTGCAAACTTTGTTGAATTCTTCTGGTGAGTATTCAGACTGATGAAGGACAAGCTGGTAACGACCGTCTGAAGAATCTTTATAAAGAGTATTTTTGCCTGTGAAAAATCCATTCAGACCGTGTGCAGCAGCGATGACATCATCCAAATGATAGAAGCTGAACAACCGGATCAGATCAACTGTCGGTGTTTCAGAAGAGGCAGCAGATTTCTCAGAAGTTTCTTTCTGATTGGCCTGCTTGCGAGTAGTACCTTTCATTTTTGCCTCACATATTTTCTGGAAGATATCAATAATGTTGTCTGCTCCGTCAAGTTGAAGTGGTTCTGCCTGAGCATTATCCTTATATGGTGAAAATTTGGAAAAACGAGTATCCAGTTCTTCCGGATCTTCTACTTTAGTAACGATGAGGATGACACTGTCCAAATTGACCGGGATTGCTTCGATCATGAGAGGAATATTATCAGCCTCAAAACCGAACTGTATCTGTGCCTGCTGCATCATATCGCGGAAAAGTTTTTTTGCCTTTTCGGAACCATAAGCCAGCTCTTTGAGATTAACCTGATGGCTTTCGAGATCTTCTCGGGTTAATGTACAGCGGATTTGATTTTCATTGATTTTTTCTATTTTCATTATGATCACATCCTATTCTTATGCACCTGTCTCTGTTATATTATATGAAAATATCAGAACGACAGGCTATATAGTCCATGACTTATTAATATGACATATTATATACCACAATCATAGAAAATGTAAAGAAATAGAACCTGTCTATTTATAAAATATTTAGAAATTAATTGGGAATTTTTAGATAAAGTGCTAAAAAGGCTTGCATAAACAAAGGAACTCTGTATAATGAGGAATAAGAAAAAATATTCGTCATATAGCTGAAGAACAGATTAGAAGCAAAACTTACACAATACATTTTCCTTCCATATCATTGCCGGTAATACAACATATCATACAGCGTTCTTGCTGGGGCAGTGTGGAAATCCCACCATAAGATTAAATTCAATTATACGGAGGATTATTTTTTCTTGAACCTATCAGGTGTTTTCTAAAATCAATTTCAGGAAAGGAGGGCCGAAAAAAATAAAATATGTCACACAGTAAATGCAGTAAAAAGTCATTGAAACCTTTGAAGGATGAATTAAAAGATTATCGGAAACAAGGTGTCAGGCTTTTTCTGAATGGAAATCCCAGTACACCGAAATGTATTGCGAAAGCCTGTATGATCGCAGAAGACGGTGGTTACATGAGGGATTATACTGCAGATGAAGAAGGCAGGATTGCAAAAGTGAACTTTGAACATATCAGGGAACTTCCCAAAAACAGAAGATGATAAATACCTGCTTTTATATACATAAGATGATTGCAGCGATTTTCCGGTACAAGTGCAGTTTCCCCTCTCGTACTTAACCAGACCGGAAAATCCTGCACAAAATTAAAAAGTCTGAGGTAATGATTCTGTACAGGAAATATTTGAAAATTTATAATTAGTTAAGACATTATATAGTAAAGCATGTTATAATAAAAAAGTATATGTAATAATCAGGTTACTGAGAATAGCATAAAAAGTGTTACGATACGTAAAAAAAAAAGAAGCGCAACACAGAATGGTTACAGATCTTATCTGAAATTAAAGGGAGAAACAGATGAAGCATCAGGCAAAAAAACAAACGAGAAATCAACACATGCCTGTCGTAATTGTCTGCATATTGATTTTAGTGCTGGCAGTTATGGGGCTGGGAATGCATTTTATTAAGAAATATATTCCTACAAAAGAAAGAATGAATCTTACAGAATATTATGGACAGCCCGGAGATGGGGAAATGGCAGTTGTTCTGGGAACTGAAATCATGGAAGAACGCGCATTGATGTCAGGAGATCAGATATATCTTCCACTTGATATGGTAAATACATATCTGAATCAGAGATATTACTGGGATAGTGCTGACCAGCAAGTACTTTATGCGACACCTTCTGAATTGCAGTATTATCCGGCAGCAGAGAGCGGAGAAGGCGATGTATGGCTGAAGGATGGAACAGTTTATCTGCGTCTTGGTTTCGTGCAGAAATTTACAGACTTGGATGCTTATGTATATGAAAATCCGAACAGAGTTGCAATCCAGTACAGATTTACCGGAGTGCAGACAACGACAGTTAAAAAAGATACAAGTATCCGCTATCAGGGTGGAATCAAGTCTCCGATCCTGACAGATGTGAAGACGGGGGATACATTGATCTTTCTGGAAGAACTGGAAGACTGGGCCCAGGTTGCTACAATGGATGGCTATATAGGATATGTTCAGAAGGATACGATAGCATCTGCTGAGACAAAAGATTTTGAGAGATCATTTGAGAAAGAGGAATATACCTATCTTACTATGGATGGAAAAGTAAATATGAGCTGGCATCAGGTGACAAGTCAGGATGCAAATGCATATCTGGCGGACACGATCGCAAATGTCAGCGGTGTAAATGTAATTTCTCCTACATGGTATTATATTCAGGACACAGCAGGAAATATAGGAAATATTGCGTCAGCGGACTATGTGGCACTTGCACATGAACGCGGATTAAAGGTTTGGGGACTGATTGATAATTTTACGGCAGAAGTGAGTACAACGGATACACTTTCACAGTTGTCATCCAGACAAAATATGATTCAGCAGCTGATTCAGTCAGCAACTACCGTTGGGCTAGATGGTATAAATGTGGATTTCGAGACACTCAGTGAAGATGCGGGACCTCATTTCCTGGAATTTTTAAGAGAACTTTCTATTGAATGTCATAAGAATAATCTTGTTCTTTCAGTAGATAATCCGGTTCCGGAAGATTTTACCAGCCATTATGACCGCAGAGAACAAGGACTGGTGGTAGATTATATTGTTATTATGGGGTATGATGAACATTATGTAGGGTCAGATGCCGGATCTGTGGCCTCTCTTCCATGGGTGGAGCAGGGCGTGCAGGATACGATTGCAGAAGCGCCGGCAGAAAGAACAGTTCTTGCAATTCCGTTTTATACAAGACTTTGGAAAACAACTGGTGGGGCTCTGACCAGTGAGGCGATTGGAATGGATGAAGCACAGAATGTCCTTACTGAAAATGGCGTTGAAGCTGTATGGGACGGAAGTGTCAGTCAGAATTATGCAACATTTGAAAAAGATAATTCAACGTATCAGATTTGGCTGGAAGATGCACAATCGATCGCGGAGAAAGTGAAACTGATTCCGAAATATAATCTTGCGGGCGTTGCACAGTGGAAGCTGGGATTTGAAAACAGCAGTATCTGGCAGACGATCAGCGATAATTTGCAGTAATAAAAAGCTCTGTTGTATCAGTGATTGATACGACAGAGCTTTTGACGTTGCGTAAATAAAAAAAGTTCCATAAATGGAAGGAGGCCGGTACTTTCGTACCGGCGCGTATGAAAAAGAAAAATATTTTATAGAAGGCATGCACCTTCTATGCATATTAATATACCTAATAAATGTGAAAAAAATATGGCGTAAATTTGAAAAAATTGTGAACTAGAATTTCTTCCAGGTTCCTTTAAAGAAAAGAAGCATCAGAGGAAAAATTTCCAATCGTCCGGCAAGCATGTCAAAAATTAACACACATTTGGAAAGATAGGAAAAGGAACTGAAGTTCCCCATCGGGCCTACAATTTCCAGACCAGGACCGATATTATTCAATGTTGCGGTGACTGCTGTAAAGTTTGTAATAAGATCAAAATTATCCAGAGAGATAATAAGGACAGAAGCTGCAAAGATCAGGAGATATACACTCAGATAAATGTTTGTAGATCTGATGATATCATGTCCAATCGTTTTTTCATCCATTTTGATTTTTTTGACTGCATTCGGGTGCAGATATAACTGGAATTCTTTTTTGGCTGCTTTACATAGAATCAAAATTCGGGAAACTTTGATTCCGCCACCGGTACTTCCGGCGCATGCACCGACAAACATCAGAAGTACGAGAATCGTTTTGGACAAAGAGGGCCACTGGCTGAAATCTGTGCTGGAAAAACCGGTTGTTGTAATGATAGAACCAACCTGAAAGGCTGCCTGTTGAAATGCTTCACCCAGATTGCGGAACAGATGAGCTGTATTTAATCCGATCACAAGGATTGCAGCGAGAATGATTCCAAAATAATAACGTACTTCTTCAAATTTAAATGCCTGCACAAACTTTTTCGTAAGAAGAAGATAATATGCAGAAAAGTTGACTCCAAAAAGAATCATAAAAATCGTTGTGACAACCTGACAGTAGGTGCTGTAGCTTCCCATACTGTCATTGACGATACCAAATCCACCAGTACCGGCGGTACCAAAAGAAATACACAGGGTATCGAACAGAGGAATTCTGCCGATCAGAAGAAGAATAATCTGGAACAGTGTCATTCCAATATAAATCGTGTAAAGAATTTTGGCGGTCTGCTGAACTTTTGGAACCAGTTTGCTGACGGAAGGACCAGGGCTTTCGGCTTTCATCAGATTCATATGATACCCGCCGGCAAGTGGCAGCAGTGAGAGCAAGAATACAAGAACCCCCATGCCACCGATCCAGTGTGTGAAACTTCTCCATAGCAGAATACAATGAGGGAGAACTTCCACATCTGTCAGGATACTGGATCCGGTTGTTGTGAACCCAGATACTGTCTCAAAAAAAGCATCGATTGGATGTGGGATAGCACCGCTGAGGACAAAAGGTACTGCACCGGAAATACAAAGTGCAAACCAGCTCAAAGCTACTGCAACACATCCGTCTTTGGTATAAAAAACTTTGTTCTTAGGTTTTCGGATAGTCAGTGGAAGACCTACGATCAGGCAGACAATCATGGAAATCAGAAAAGCGAAAAATTCATGTTCCTGATAAATGAGAGCCGTGATACATGGAAGAACCATGAACATTGCCTGAAAATTACACACCCATCCAACGATATAAGCAATAATTCGAAAATTCATCTGTATACATCCCTTCTTATGCCAGAATATCGCGGATATCGCGAAGTCCCTTATGGGTTGTGACAATGATCACGTTGTCGCCAATCTGAATGGAATCCTGTCCTCTTGGAATTCTGACAGTCCCCTCACGTGTAAGGCAGCAAACAAGAAGATTGTTTTTCAGATTCAGTTTGGAAAGTGGAATTCCCACAACAGGAGAATTATCACGAATGATAAATTCAAGCGCTTCCGCCTGATTGTCAAGCACATGATAAAGGGTTTCTACGTTACTTCCGATAGTATTCTGCATGGCACGTACATACCGGAGAATAGAATCAGAGGTAATATATTTCGGGTAGATCACACTTCCAATATCCAACTCATCGATAACGTCTTTGTAAGGAAGACGGTTTACTTTGGCAATCAGTTTGGCCTGTGTCATATTTTTTGCAGACAGTGACAGGAAAATGTTTTCCTCGTCCATGTTTGTGAGTGTGACAAAGGATTCTACTGTGGAAAGACCTTCTTCCATGAGAAGTGCGCGGTCTGTACCATCACCGCAGATAATTGTGGCATTTGGAAGCATCTCGCTGAGTTCTTCACAGCGCTCTTTGTTCTTGTCAATGATCTTAACACTGATCTTCAGATCAGAAAGGGCTTTGGCAAGATAATAGGAAATTGTGCCGCCGCCAATGATCAGAGTATTTTTGACTTGATGTGTCTTCAGCCCAATCTTTTTAAAGAAAAGAGCTGTATTTTTGGGTGTTGCGATAATAGAGATAAAATCGCCATTGTGAACCAGATGATCACCGCCCGGGATGCTTAAGGTCGTTTTACTTTCAATGGCACAAAACAGAACATCACAGCGATATTTGTCTGTGATCTGGGAAACTGACATTCCATCCAGCTCAAATTCCGGGAGAACTTTAAACTTGAGAAGTTCTACACGTCCTTTTGAAAATGGATCGATTTTGATGGCTGCCGGAAAACGCAGAAGTCTTGAGATTTCTCTGGCAGTGGCCAGTTCCGGATTGATGATCATGGAAAGACCAAGGCGTTCCTGGATAAAACCAATCTCTTTACTGTAAATTGGATTGCGTACACGGGCAATGGTCTGACAATGTCCGGTTTTCTGTGCAATCAGACAGCAGAGCAGGTTTAATTCATCAGAAGCGGTGACTGCAATCATGATATCAGCAGTTTTGACGCCGGCTTCCATAAGTGTATTGATGCTGGCTCCATTTCCAACAATCCCCATGGCATCAATATCTTCGGTGAGATTGTTGATAACGTCTGCATCTGTATCGATCAGAGTAAGATCAGTATCTTCTTCCTGTAATTGCTCTGCAAGGGTGCTTCCAACTTTGCCGCATCCGACAATTATAATATGCATGCTTTCCTCCGTAAAAAGAATATAATTATTATAAGCGTTTTCATTATATCACTGTATATGGGATTTTTAAATATTTAAAATAGTTTTTGCAGAAAAATCATGGTATATTAATAAATACAAAAGAAAATATCAGAGATGTATGATAGATACAATTACAGATTGAAAAAAGAAAGGGATTTTTTATGGATACAGTCAGTGAAACTGTCAGTAAAGTAGATGAAGGTCTGCAGGAAATGGGAATTGACGGTGTGAAGGATAGTCTGAAAGATCTGTTGAATTTTAAACAGTATATGGAAAACCAGGTTCCGGCAGTTATGGGCTTTTGTATTAAAGTTGTTCTTTCAGTAATTGTGTTCTTCGTGGGACGAAAGATCATTCAGTGGATATTGAATGTTATGAGACGATCTCTGGAGAGAGCCAATGTGGATGCTGGTGTGATACAGTTTGCTTCTTCTGCCGGGAAAGCGGTTTTGTATGTCCTTCTGATCATCAATATTGCAGTAAGCCTTGGTGTAAAGGAATCTTCTGTAGCGGCATTGCTTGGTACGGCAGGTGTAACGGTTGGTCTGGCACTACAGGGAGGTCTTGCAAATCTGGCAGGAGGAGTTCTTTTGTTGCTTTTTAAACCTTTTGTAGTTGGAGATTATATCATTCAGGATCAGTCAAACGGGTGTGAGGGTACGGTCGCCAAGATTGAGATCTGCTATACAACACTTCTGAGCATTGACAATAAAAAAATTGTGGTACCAAATGGAACACTGTCAAACAGTACGATCATAAATGTAACGGCCAAGGAGAATCGTAAACTTGAGATCAAAGTTGGAATTTCCTATGAGGCAGATATTCAGAAGGCAAAGAGAATCATTGAGAAAATTCTCAGAGAAGATGCAGATACCAAAAGCGACACAAAAGAAATGGTTGTGTTTGTGGACGAGCTTGCAGACAGTGCAGTGATCATGGGCTTGCGTGTCTGGGTGTCGACAGAACGTTACTGGCCAACGAAATGGCGCCTGAATCAGAAGATAAAAGAAGAATTTGATGCTAACGGAATTGTGATTCCATATAACCAGATGGAGGTTTATGTACATCAACAGAAATAGTTGACGATAAATAATATTATAAAAAGAGGTTTACATTTAAGGATATATTTTTTTCAAATGTAAACCTCTTTTTGTATTAAGTTGACAATTGGAAAGGCCTGTGTTAAATTGTTAAATAGATAACAGATAGAACTGTCATCACGAGGAGGAGAAAAAAATGAGTACAATAGCAGCAACCAGAAGTAAAACTTATGATATTGTGTACATTGCCGTATTTGCAGTTATTATGGCAATCTGTTCCTGGATATCCATTCCGACAGCTGTTCCGTTTACACTGCAGACGTTTGGCGTTTTTGTAGCGGTAGGTGTCCTTGGTGGAAAAAGAGGAACACTTTCCATATTGGTATTTATTCTGCTTGGAGCAATTGGAGTACCGGTATTTGCAGGATTTTCTGGAGGTATTGGTGTTCTTGCTGGAACAACTGGCGGATATATTATTGGTTTTCTGTTTTCTGCCCTTGTTATGTGGGCAATGGAAAAACTTCCGGGTAAGAAATCCGTAATGCAGATTGTGTCCATGATCGTAGGACTGATCGTATGCTATGCTTTTGGTACTGCATGGTTTATGATCGTTTACAGCAGAGCGAATGGTGCCGTTGGTCTTGCAACTGTTCTGGGATGGTGTGTCATTCCATTTATCATTCCGGATATTATTAAAATTGTTCTGGCTTATGGTCTTTCCAGAAAGCTCCGCAAATTTGTAGCATGATCTGTTTAAGACCGCATCATGGAATGTGTCTTGCGTATTTTGAAGGAAAAGGCTACAGTGACGGATTCACAGTAAATATGCAGAAGATGCTGGAGTTTTTTGAAAAAGGCGCAGATATTGAGCTTACCGTATCCGGAGATGAAATCTGTAAAGAGTGTCCGAATCTGAAAGAGGGAAGTTGCGTGAGTGCCGGTCTGGTGGAAGCCTATGACCGTAAAGTGCTTGAAGCATGCGGACTCAGTGAAAAAGCACAGATGAGATTTCAGGAATTTGTGGAAAATGTGCAGAAAAATGTGATCGAGTCAGGAAAACGGGTGGAAATCTGTGGGAATTGTCAGTGGAATGAGATTTGTGCGAATAAACAGAGCAGATGGAAACGAAACAAATGAAAAACACCGCAGACAGATGGAAGTAGTATCTGTTTGCGGTGTTTTTTGGAATATTATTTTGAAGTACGTTCAGCAAAGATTAGTACGATCAGTGCACCAATGAATGCAGAGACTGTTGAGAAGAGCAGCATTGCGTGTACTCCGGCAAGGTCGATGAGTGTTCCGCCAAGAAAAGAACCAAGTACGCTTCCAAGGGTATATGCCATTGTGAAATAGGCCTGCCCCTTGATTGCGTCTTCCGGTTCCATTAGGGCATTTACATAATAAACAGAAGCTGCAGTCATAAGTCCCCATCCGAGCATCTGAAAAATCTGTACGCCGTAAAATACCGGAATACCCGGAGCAAGCAGCGTGCCAAGTGCTTTTATCGTGAAAAAGATACCGGCAGTTTTTAACAGAAGGTCACAGCGAAATTTGCGGATGATATAGCCAAAAAGGAAAAGCGTTGGCAATTCGCATATGGCGGCGATTGCTGAGGCTGTTCCCATTTCTGCACTTCCGCCCCCTTTTGCCAGGGCAATCTGAAAATTAAAGTTATTCAGCAGAACATGGCTGAGATAGATAAAGATACATCCGAGCAGTACCAGGGAAAAACGTTTGTATTTCCTGAAAAAAAGTATTGGATTACTGTCTGAGCTGCTTTTGGGAGCATTCGTGGCAGTGTTGTCTGATTTTGCTTTGGAAAATGGAAAAAGAATAAGGATACCAAGAGACAGCAGGGTAAGGACAATTACAGTGATCGGGATGGAAACAGGTCCGGCTTTTACCGTAATGATCCCCAGAATGTAACAGATACAGGCATAAGCGACAGATCCCATTCCACGTGCAAGACCAAAATTGAGAGAATGTCCCTGATTGATGCTTTCCATTCCAAGGGAATTAATAAAAGGAGTCATCAGTTGCAGCAGGGCAATACTGGAACCATAAAGAAGTCCGGTAAGTATGAGAGAATGGGATAAAAATAATCCGATCACAAGGATCAGCTGAAGAAGATACAGCATCTGGATCAGTTTTTTCAGGGAGGGGCTTTGTGGCTGGTCAGCGTAACCTGCAAGGACAGGCTGCAGTACTGCAGACAGAAGTCCTGCTATAGCTGCAAGGATTCCAATCTGAGTATTGGTAAATCCACCGGAAAGAAGAAAAAAACCGGAAAAACTCATGATTGCTGCAAAATACATCCAGTACAGTCCCTGGATGACTGCATAGGAAGGGGTAAGATTTTTGGATTTTGATGGTGACATGATTCTGAACTCCTTTGTTAAAGTACTTCTATTATACATTTAAAAATGTGAATGATAAAGTACAAAATACTTGCAGATTCCTGTTTTTTATCTTAAGATAAAGGACAAAAGAAATGTATGTAAACTAACAGGAGGAAAATAAGATCATGAAGAAAAAAATAGATGTTTTTGAACATATGGGAGAAATTTTGAACGGAGTAAAAAATGGAGTGCTGATTACCGGAAAAGCAGATGGCAGAGTGAACTCTATGACAATTTCCTGGGGAATGGTTGGCGTAGAATGGGGAAAACCAGTTTTTATTACATTTGTCAGAGAAAGTCGTTTTACAAGAAGTCTTCTTGAGAAGAATGGCGAATTTACGGTTAATATTCCACTGGATGACAGTGCAAAAAAAATTCTTGGATACTGTGGGGCAAAATCAGGAAGAGATGTAGATAAAGCGAAAGAAATTGGTCTGACTTACGAAGAACCGGAAACAATTTCTGTCCCGGGAGTAAAAGAACTTCCACTGACACTGGAATGCAAAGTAGTCTATAAACAGACACAGGATACAGAGGCCATGACAGAGGAAAACAGAGAGAAGTTTTACCCACAGAATGTAGAAAGTTCATTTTCAGGTGCAAACAGAGATACACACATTGCATATTACGGAGAAATCGTAGATGCATATGTGATTGAGTAATGCGATAAGAAATGTGCAGCTCCCCGGTGAAGGGAGCTGTTTTTATGGGCAGATATGCGCACCATTCCATATTTATGTCATAAAATATAGAGACATATTATTTGTGACAGAAAGGATTTGCTCATGGAAAATTATCAGATGAACCGTCCATGTGGCCGCCCATATAATGCAACTTGTGGAATGGCAAAAGAGATGATGTCCGGGCAGCAGTGTTCCTGCCGGAATAATTCCAGAAATCAGCCATCCCGCCCTTCGCCATGTCCGTGTCACCTTCCGGATGCCAAAACCAGAGATGCGGAAATGTATACACACATCGATCAGATGGAAGCAGCCATGGCGTATGTTCCCTGCCAGAAATTTACTACGACATATGATCTTGGATATGCGTTGAAGGTCGGAACTGTTTTTCCGCAGCTCTGTAAACCATTTTGTGGAAAGAGAGGTGGGCAGAGATGATGTATCGCAATCAGTGTACTGCAAAAGAAAAATTAATGAACCGTATCAACGAAGTCAGTTTTGCAGTAAATGATGTTCTGCTTTATCTGGATACACATCCATGCTGTGAAGAAGCAATCTCCTTTTATCAGGAGTGTGAACAGGAACGCCAGAAACTGCTGAAAGAATATGCGCAGTGTTATGGCCCACTGACAGTAGATGCTGCACTGGAATCTGGTGGGGATACATGGAAATGGGTGCAGCAGCCATTCCCATGGGAAACGGAAGGAGGGTGCAGATAGTTTATGTGGAATTATGAAAAAAGACTGCAGTATCCGGTAAATATTAAGACTCCAAATGCAAAGATCGCCCAGTTCATCATGAGTCAGTATGGTGGCCCAGAGTGCAGTACCCTATAATAGTGACGCAAAGCCAGTATTTATGCGGCTTTCAGGCATTATGTAAGGGAGAATAAGGTATTATAATTACGATACGATAATGTCAAAGTACATCTTGCCGGATTCTTTGTCATAAACAATCTGGTCAACAATTGTCCGTATCAGTGTTCCTTTTTCTTCATAGCTTACATCCGGATTCTTTAATATGTCATTCAAAGATTTAATCTCATGAAGCACATCTTCCTTGTTTACTTCTTTTTCTTCCTGCTCTTTTCGGAGCTTTTCCAATCCAGTTTCAAGCTGTAGCCGATTACTGATCAGCCGTTCTTTGTTGGCTTTATATTCTTCCAATGAATCAATTCCACTTTCGTATGCGTCACGGATCCTGCTTTCTCTGGCAGAGAGTTTGGATAGTTCCTTCTGGAGCTGTTCAATGGCAGCAGTCTCATCTGCAGCAGGCTGTTCTTTGCGTACATATGTAAAGTCCGCACCGGCAAGAACTTGATCAAAATATTCGATCACAGCTTCTTCTGCTTTTTTTACAGACAGCGCGACAGAAGTTTTGTGAAATCCCTTTGCATATTTCCAGCATTGGAAGTATGGACACTTGCCGTTGCCGGTGTAGGAGAGGGTAGCACCACAGACAGAGCATTTCAGCAATCCAGATAACCAGTGCTTGCACGTAGATATATTCCGGGCTTTCATGGGACGTTTGCGGGAAGTAATCAATCTTTGCCTCCGGTCAAAACGTTCTTTTGAAATCCGGACTTCATGCGCGCCCTCGAATTCTACTCCATTCCAGGACACGATTCCACAGTAGAAAGGATTCTGCAGGATCCGATCAATGGTTCGCCGCTCAAATGGATTACCCCGTTTGGTCTTATATCCCAGATCATTACATTTCCTTGCAATGGCAGTTTCATCCATGTTTTGATTATCGTACAGATCCATGATATAAGATACCATAGCATACTCGGCTTCATTGATTTGGAAAGGCTTTCCGTGTCCCACAGCCTCATAGCCAAGACAGGGAGAGGATTGGTATCCATTCCGGAGAGCTTTTTCTTTCATGCCACGAAGAACTTCTCCGGAGAGCCGGATAGAGTAGTATTCGTCCATCCATTCAATGATGCGCTCAATCAGTGAACCGAAAGGACCATCCACAAGGGGCTCAGATACGCTTATTACTTCTACATGATCTTTTTTGAGCATACTCTTGTATACAATAGATTCCTCCTGATTACGGGCAAATCTGGAGTATTTCCAGACCAGTATCACATCAATCGGATGTGACGGCTGTTTGGCAATGCCGATCATACGTTGAAACTCAGGACGCTTTTGAACATGCCGGCCGGAAACACTCTCGGAAAAGATAAAATCATTAGAGATAATGATACCGTTCTTTTTAGCATAGTCCAGCAGCAGGCGCTTCTGAGCATCAGGAGAAAGCTCAGCCTGATCATCTGTGGAGACACGTATATATAAAGCTCCAATACGATCACTCATGATATCACCTCGGTTTTATAAAATATGTAAAATTGGGTACAAAAATAACAGCCACACAAATGTTCTGATTGTGCGCCTGCTCCGAAGATGATACAATATTTATGCAAAACGGGTATCTCTTCGGAGATATTAGCCGGTCTCTGTTGGCGCAGGGGTCGGTTTTTTTATTTTATTGAATCTTTATTTCTTGTATCTGGCAAGGAGCATCACCCATATAACCATCATATGCATAGACAGTAATAGGTGATTGAGTATCTTGCAGCATAAAAGCAAAACCGACTTCTAAAGATGCATCTTTTAGGATTGTTTTATAGGTATTATCGCAGGCTGCGTTTCCGGTTCCATCGTACCATTCCAACTCTATTCCATTCTGGTAAGCTTTTATACTATACTGAGATGCTGCATCGACTGGAGAATCGTTTTTATTGGAAAAATTAAACTTTACTACACCGAGAGTATCTGTAGATGAAGAGTCATATGGCATTGTTTCAAAACCAGTATATTTAAGAGATGAAGAATCTGATTCAAAAGCAATTGCGTCAACGTTTTCACCAGAAGAATTTTGTGTATCACTAGAAACAGTTGAGCTGTTGGAAAAGAAAGAAGAATCCCAGTCTGCTTTATTTTGTTTGTAATCAGATTCGTATTTATCTCCAGTGGAAGAATCTGTTGAGATTATTTTGTAATCAACTTTGTCTTCATCTATTCCATTGACTTCTTGATACAAGGGAGCAAAAAACAATGGAAGATATCCAACAAAAGCTTCAGACATTGTCATATTATCAGCAGAAGAAATATTAATATTGAATTTTGTCATATCATCATTATATGTCATGTCTTCAATATTTGGATAAGTTTCTTTATCACTGAGAACATCTTTTATCGCAGCATCAAGGGAAGATTTCAAATATTCTTTCCATTTTTTTTGCTGATCTTTATTCAGAGTATATACCATACTTCCGTCATCTGCTGTTGAGGACTCTTGAGAATCAGGAAAATCTGAAAGACCGGCATCGGTAACATAAGATGGGACAGTTACAGATAAATCCTTTGCATAAACTGGTACAGATAAAATCATTGTACCTGCTAAAATAGCGCATAAAAGTTTCTTTTTCATTTAAACTTCCTCCTTCACATTGTGTAAAATTTATATTCATTCAACAGCGATCATTTTCATCACTGCAAATGGCTCAAAGTAAATTATGTAGTTGTCAATAATAGTACATATACCATATTTTGATTTATAACAAAGGAAAGCTTCTTTTAGGTATTCCTCTGTTGTATCCAGATATTCAGCCATTTCAAAAAAGTTTCTGCAACCGGACTCATAAGCTCTGATCAGGCCGGTAAGTCCGATTTTGAGGTTGTAGCCATACAGTCGGGCACGATATTCCTGCTTGCGGTTCATGATGTCCTTCTGATCCAGAATATTTCCGGAAGTAGTGTAGTGATGTCCAAGTTCCTCTGCCAGGACACAGGACTTCTCAGCCTGGGTAGGAAGTGTGCGATTGATGGCAATTCTGTTCTTGTATATCCGGCCGCCGTAACCAGGAATTTCTTTTTCTTTGACAATCAGATTCTCTGAATCGGATAAAGTTAATAATTCTTCGTAGGTCAATAGAATCGCCCCTTTATGAATTTATAGTAAAAAGTTTAAGTAAATAATTAAACATCTTTATGGCAGCATTTTTTACAAGGCTGAAATCCTTGCTTTTGGGCATCGGAAAGTTCCAACTCAATAGGCTTTTTTATACCACAACAATGTTGATCCATATGATACTTACTGCTTTTGGACGAAATCCAAACAGGGGTTCTCTGAATTATATTTATGTTTAATATTTGCCCCAGGTAAGTTATATCTTCGGGATACATAGAGCAGTGTCGACTTAGCTGTAGATTTAGAGCTTCACTTAAATTCTCAAATGGTTGTTGATATCTCAGCATATTTAATAGAAATAGTAACTGGCTAAAACCATGAAGATTGTTTGCATCGGCAGGAGGACGTAGTCTACTGCTGCATTCATGATTATATACTCGCCCACCATGCGCTGACAAATTTCGGTATTCAATACAGATAAACAAGGTATCCATCATTAAGGAAATAAGTGCCGTATCAGGAATGTTAAGAGTAGTGGCATCATACATTTTCTGCGCAAGGGCAAGTTGCTCTTCATGTTTAAATAAATTTATAAAATTTACAATAGTGCTAAAATACACACTTTTAAATAAAATCCACGGTGGTACTACACCATATTTTTGAGAGTAATGAGCAATAGGATTTTTGTCAGTGTTTAAAGTATTTTTCAATGTGTCAAGGATTGCAGGCAAAGTAAAACGTTGTTTTCTTTTCTTTTTATTAACATAATTACGGTATTGAAGGTAATCGTTTTGATTTGTCCCATATTTATAAGCGATAACATCGGCGGCCGCTTCTTTAACGTATTCTTCTAAATCAAGCATAGAAGCCATAACTGCATTTCTAAGATTTTTATCCAGTATATATAAAGACTGAATCTGTTCAAAAGTAATACCTGATCGATAGCTTTTTGAACCTTCTTCAGACATAATCATGTAAGGATCACGATAACTTTTAATTAAATTTGAATAGCCATATAATGCAAGTTCAGAACGGGCAAAATCGAGGCTATTAATAATCAGTCCTTGTTTTTTTAATTTTTCAATCTGTTCATCTACTGTTGCGTAGAGAATGGTATCTTTATCCATAAATATCCTCCAAAATAATGCAAAAAGAGCTTTGGAATACAATTCCAAAACTCTTCCGCGACCGCCCAGCAGTCATTCACTAATTAGTGATATTATAGCATATGCAAAGACTTTGTCAAGTATTCGTTGCTAAAAATACTGGTATATTTTATTTGATGCTTTACATCCATTCTTTGTCATTTTTCATAATATTGTCAACGTGTTTCTTTTCTTCTTCAGTTGCATTTCTATCATTTGCAGCGTTGGGCAGCAGAGCATCTTCCATCTGCTGGGTGTGGAGTAGTCCCTTTGTGTAAGAGACTACTTTTCCCTTGTTAGTCGAAGATAATTGATTATATAAGTCCAAAAACCTAGCAGTATACTCGGATATACGCTGATAATACCTTTCCTGATCCGGTTTCTGATAATCAACAACGAGAGGAGATGAGGATTCGAGTTTGTCAGATATAAGCTGCACAGGCTGTTTTTTGTCAAGCATTTTTAATAAAGTATCCAAATCAATTCCCATTCCAGAGGCAACTTTTGCCATAGAAGGTAGAGTTGGAGAAATAGGTTTATTATTTCGAGGATTAATATTGTTCTCGAGCATAGAAATATAACCTTTACTAAGAGAACATGCATTTGCAAATTCACCCAATGTAATATTATTATTCTCTCGATAGTTTCTTATGATATCTCCTAAAGTCATGACCTGCCTCCCTTTCTATTGTTTAGTATATTGTACAACATGTTGAAAAAATAGTCAACAAAAATGTTCAACATACTTGACAACACTAAAACTGAGTGATATTATACAGATAGTTCAACATGATGAACAGGAAAGGAGTGAATAAATAATGGGATACAAGATAAGAGAATGTAGAAAAGAAAGAAGTATGTCACAATGCGAATTAGCAGAGAAAAGTGGAGTATCACGCACAATAATTTCAGGATTGGAAAATGGTACAATAACAACGACAACAACAGATACTTTGCTGAAAATTGCTAAAGCGCTTGATAAAAAAGTTTCTGATATTTTTTTTGAGGCATAGTTCAACATGTTGAATACACAATAGTCAAACCAGGAGGCGGTGTGAGATGGAAATTAGATCATTGGAAGTAGATATAGATAAAGGAATATTAAAAATTAACGGACAGGATGTTGACACACCTACAATCGCAACTCTACCGGGACCGGAAGGAGGCGAGTTGAGATGAATGATTCAAAAGAAGAAATCGAAAACCTGCGTAAGCAGATAAACAGGTTAAAAATCAGCTTAATGTTTACGCAGATATCAACGATTATGGTTACCATTATTCTTGGATGTCAGTGTCTTCGGTCGATTCAGAATTATCATTATCTGCTTCAACAGGTGAGCATGTGTCTTGAGTCGGTGAACACTGTTTATTCAGCTCTTCGACAGTTTTTTCAATTCTTTGATAGTTTCGGCTTCACTGGAAGATGACGTATCTATATCGTGAAGTAGCTGTTGTAACATTTCATTTTGAGCACGTTGCAGTTCAAGCTGAGATTCTTCAATTTGCATTTGATTAATTTGTTCTGTTTGTGATGAATTGGACTGAGCAATTGCAATGGAAATTGTAAGAATTGTGCTGATAATCAGGTCAATAAGAGCCAGTAAAAAGGAAGTTGGCATTTTTATTCTGTTGTTGCCAATAGGAATATACACAGAATCAGGTAGCTCATAAGTTTTAACAGTAGTGTCGTCAACAATTACAAAATCGTCTTCTGGTAATCCACCGAGATCTTCCGAGTAATTGGATAAATCTGAATGGAAATGTAATTCAGGAGGTAGATTCAAAAATTGTTTTTGAAGTTCCAGAAGAGACAGTGATTGCTTTAAAGACTCATTTAAATTGTTATATACACCAGTAGTTATATTTTCCCGAATAGTAGCAGTCATAATTTCAGACATTTTGGAGAATGATTCGGTCAACGACGCAACCATGGTGGGCGTGTATAACTGAAAAATTTGTCTATAGGGTTTTACTATTTCTTCCTGCAGCTGATGTATACGAGAAGACAATGAGTCAGGTGGAAGAATAATTTGGGAATATCCAGAATAAGCACGCTTAATTTGATTTAAAGAATTTTGCAAGTTTTGTAGTTCTGGATTTAAGAAAGGGTTATTTTTTGATCGCTTTTCATAGAAACCTCCTTGGTAAATATTTAGGCATGCCAGTGCCCTGTGAATAAAGTATAGGAGCTGAAAGCATAAAATACAATATGTACAAGATGATTCGACAAACATCGGGAAAACGATAAGTAACCATAATCATAAGACTTTCATACCATATCACAGGGAGGTGAGGATGTGGGAAAGATAGAGTTTATCACCAGAATACAGGTTAATGGTGTAAAAGAGGAGGTATCAGGTGCAAAAGCATCTGAGATTATCCGAGAGCGTGTGGAAAACGCATTGCAGGCAATGAACTACAAGAAGAGGGCTGCCGGATAAAGGCGGCAGGGAGGGACAAGCATGAGAGATTTAATTGATTCCATCCTGATCGGGGGATGTGCAAGTTATCTTCCGTTCTGGATATGGGACAGCAGAGCTGATCAGATTGCCGGAGCAATCGCGTTGAGTGGTGTGATATACGTATTCAGACGGTGGTATATATGGAATGCAGAATGAAAAAGGATCCTCAGAGCTGCAACTCAGGAGGACCCAAAAGATAATAATAGTTTATCACCCTTTCATTGTATGAGGGTAGAAAGGAAAAGTCAATGATTAAAGCAGAGAAAACTGGAAACAAAATGGAACTGACAATCATTGGAGGTTCACATGATTTGATTTGTGAATTTGATGAGGTACTGAAAGCAATGTACAAAGTGCTGGATGAGAGCGTTGTAAAGTCAGCTCCATTTACTGCAGAAGATATCTTACACACAATGGCACATAATGCGGCGGCAGAGGGGAAGGAAAATAGGTGAAAGACAGATTTACAATCCCTAATCCCAATGGTGCCGGATACCGCATTCCTGCCTGCAGGGGCGGGAGTTTCCGAACAGAATGGCAGCAGGACCAGTCAGTTATATATGGAAGCATTGCTGATCGGCTGGGTGCTTATGAAGACATCGGAAGTATTGAAGAATTAAGGGAACTGAAAGCGAGGAAGATTAAATGAAATTAAATAAACTGGTATCTACTTTAAATATGGAGCATGAAGAATGGCTGGAAAACAGACGTAAAGGCATCGGCGGTTCTGATGCCGGAAGTATCTGTGGACTGAATCCTTATTCTTCCGCAATTGCAGTATTTCAGGATAAAACACAGCCATTGACAGAAAAGCCAGATAACGAATCTATGAGACAGGGGCGTGATCTGGAAGAATATGTTGCCCGCCGGTTCATGGAAGAAACTGGTAAAAAGGTACGCAGGGCAAATGCAATCTTCTATAAAGAAGAGCAGCCCTTCATGCTTGCAAATGTAGACCGCCTGATCGTTGGCGAAAATGCCGGATTGGAGTGTAAGACAGCATCTGCGTATTCTGCTGATAAATGGAAAGACGGACACATTCCGGAATCTTATGAGATCCAGTGCCATCATTATATGGCAGTGACCGGAGCTGATGCCTGGTATATCGCATGTGTGATTTTGGGAAAAGAATTTGTTTGGCACAAGATTGAGCGTGATGAAGAAATCATCCAGATGCTGATTAGCGTAGAATCGGATTTCTGGAATAACAATGTGCTTGCGAATAAGATGCCGGCACCGGATGGAAGTAAAGCTGCGGAAGAATTGCTCTCGAAATATTATAAGACTTCTGATCCGGACAAGATGATCCCGCTAGTCGGATTTGATGAGAAATTAAAGCGAAGGGCAGAGATCACGGCTCTTCAGGACAAGCTGGAGAAAGAGAAGAAACAGATCGAGCAGGAAGTAAAGGTTTATATGGAGGGTGCAGAAAAAGCTGATTCTGACAGTTATTCGGTCACATGGAAATCTGTGACTGCAAACCGTGTAGACACAAAGAAACTGCAGACAGTCTATCCGGAAGTATATAAAGAGTGTGCGAAACCTTCTCAGAGCAGAAGATTCACAGTAAAAGAGATTGCATAGGAGGATAAATAAAATGGGAGTAAAAGATGCATTGGCAGAGAAAACAGAGAACAAAGGTGCTGTAAAGCTTACCAAATCCATGAGTATTGCAGATATGATCAAGGCTATGGAGCCTGAGATCAAGAAGGCATTGCCTCAGGTGATCACACCGGAGCGTTTTACCAGAATGGCATTATCGGCATTGAATACCACACCAAAACTTGCTGAATGCAGCCAGATGTCTTTTCTTGGAGCACTGATGAATGCAGCTCAGCTTGGGCTGGAACCAAACACTCCACTGGGACAGGCGTATCTGATTCCTTACCGAAATAAAGGCAAACTCGAGTGCCAGTTCCAGATCGGTTACAAAGGTCTTATCGATATGGTATATCGGAACGACAATATCCAGACAGTGCAGGCGCAGTGCGTATATGAAAATGATGAATTCGAATATGAACTTGGTCTGGAGCCGAAACTGGTACATAAACCGGCATTAAAGGACCGAGGGAACCTTATTCTTGTATATGCGCTCTGGAAGGCAAAGAATGGCGGTTTTGGCTTTGAAGTGATGAGTAAGGAAGATATTGATATTCATGCAAGAAAGTACAGCCAGAGCTTTTCCAGCAGCTATAGTCCGTGGAAAACAAACTATGAGGAGATGGCAAAGAAGACAGTTATCAAGAAATGTCTGAAATATGCTCCGGTCAAATCAGATTTTGTTATGCAGGTATCCAATGATGAGACCGTTAAGTCGGAACTTAGCGTAGACATGTCTGAGATTGCGAATGAGCAGGAACCAGTCATTGATGCAGAATATAACGAAGTTGTAGCAGAGCAGGAGACAGCAGCTTCAGAAGCATAACTTAGTAACGGTGCTTATGATCCATCAAAAGCATTGAAATATATCACACAAAATAACAGACAGCCCCGGGAACTTCCGGGGCGGAAAGGGGCAACATGAAACACATCAATATGGAAACCTTTGCGAATGGAGCATTCACAGAGCAGATCAACCGGGAATTAAAGAAAGTAACAGAAAACATTCAGGATCCTAATACGGATGCAACCGCAAAGAGAAAGATCACAGTTATGATCGAGTTCAAACCGAACGAGACAAGAAATTTTGTTACTACAGGAGTACAGGCGAAAGCAACGCTTGCGCCGGCACTGGGAGCAGTTACAGCGCTCAGTATGGGTAAGAACCTCAAGACCAATGAGGTTGAAGCATATGAGGTAGGAAGCCAGATTCCGGGACAGATTACGATGGAGGAGACTCTGGAAGCTACAGAAGAGATGGAAGACGGCAGAGTGGTAGATAAATCTACCGGAGAGATTTACGAGACACCAGCTAAAAATGTAGTTGATTTAAGAGCTGTACGTCAGGCTTAAAGATAGAAAACAGGAGGATAAAATACTATGCTTAGAGAAGCGATGCAGTTTTTGACAGAATTAAAGGAAGAGGCAAATGAGCCGAAGGTAGTTGAGATTTCAGGAAAGACATATTGTGATAAGGACCTGCGGAGATATGACAAAGAGCCTATGGCAAAGGAGATTACCGCATCAACGCTTACTGCAATGATTGATTATATCTGCAATCTTTCTGATGAATTAAGAAAGAATATGATCATTCATGTGCAGGATCCGCAGACAGTTTGCCTCTATAGTGGCTTAAATAAAGAACGTGAGAGAGAATATCTGTTCAGATCAGAGGCTATTGTGCCTCGCTTCAGATATGGAAATTATTATGGCCAGGAAGAATTTCTGATTGAGATGCAAGCGAACTTTGATATAACACCGGATCTGGAAACAATCCTGAAGGTTGCCGGTAATGTGGAAGCAAAGACAACTGCAAACTATGGTGATGATGGAGTAACACAGAAAACGACCATCAAACAGGGAATTGCATCCAAAGCAGATGTCCTTGTACCTAATCCGGTCACACTGACACCGTACAGAACTTTTCTTGAAGTTGAGCAGCCTTCCAGTGAATTTGTATTCCGCATTAAGGATAATGGTGGTGCTCCGGTATTTATGCTTGTCGAGGCAGAAGGAGGTCTCTGGAGGGCAGAAGCAATGCAGAACATCAAAGAATATCTTACGATGGAACTAAAAGATATTTCGAATGAAAAAACAAAGATTACGATCATTGCATGATAATTGGTTGTACATGCCCCGTCTGGAAACAGGCGGGGAAATAGAAAGGATTACATGAAAACGATTTGTTTTACAGTGCCTGGTAAGCCACAGGGGAAAGCTAGGGCACGTACATTTTATAATCCCAAGACAAAAGGAATGAGCAGCGTGACACCGGAGAAGACTGTTCTGTATGAGAATTTTATTTCCACCTGTTATTTACAGGCAGCTGGAGAAGAGAGGTTTGCAGATGATGCATATATCCGGATCCGTATACAGGCATTCTATGGAATACCAAAGAGCAGCTCGAAGGTAAAAAGGGAAGCTATGCTGAATGGCGAGCTTCTTCCGGCGAAGAAACCGGATATCGATAATATTGCAAAAGCTGTTTTGGATGCACTGAACAGCGTAGCGTACCGAGATGATACCCAGGTAGTGGAATTGCAGTTAAGGAAACAATACAGCGAAAAGCCACGAGTAGAGATCTGCATGGAAGAACTGGAGGCATAAACGGATATGGCAAGGCGAAAACAGGAAGGAAATCGCTTTTTTCGCCTGGATGTGGATTTTTTCTCAGATAAAAAGATAAAGATCTTAAAGGCCAGATATGGAGCCGATGGGATCACCCTGTATATGTATCTTTTGTGCGAGATATATAAATCAGGATATTATTTAAAGATTGATGATGATTTTGAGTTCATTGTATCGGATGATCTGAACATGGACAGTAACAAGGTGAAGCAGGTCTTGAACTTCTTATTGGAACGGTCACTGTTTGACAACACGCTTTTTCAGTCGGACAAGGTCTTGACCTCTGCCGGAATACAGAGGAGATATCAGGCAATGGTAAAAGCCAGAGCACTGAAAAATCCGATCACAGTAGAAAGGTTTTGGCTCCTTCAGGAGGAAGAAACGGAAACCTTTATTAAAGTGAACCCTTCTTTAAATAATTCCGAGAATAATCCCGATAATTCCAAGAAAAATAACGATAATTCCGAGAAAAATGACATAAAAGGAAAAGAAAGGAAAGGAGAGTATATATATGCGGCTCCGCCGGGTACATACTTTGCTGATTCTTCTTTGAATGAAGCCTTCCTGTTGTTCCTGAAGGTGAGACAGAACAATGGAGACCGTCTGACGGATGAACAGATACAGCTTCTGAAGGAAGAACTGAGCTCCATGTCTGACAAACCGGAAGAACTGACCGCCATTGTAAAGAAGTCAGTGATGAGTGGATGGAAGACATTTTATCCATTGAAGAAAAGTCGTGGCAAGAAGACAGAATCGAAGAACAGCAAGAACCGGTTCAATAACTTTCAACAGAGAGAATATGATTTCAATGATTATGAGAAGCAGTTATTGAATAAAGGACAGGAGGGATAGCTTATGGATAAGACATGTGCAACATGTATTGAGAATGACGATGGGCTGTGTGACCGCAAAGGAGTCCTGGTTCATGATGATGATACCTGTGATCAGCACAAGGAATCATGGAAGGATGCCATGTTAAGGCAGTTCTTTCGGAGAACAATGAGATAAGAGAACACTTCACTCGTAATGAAGGGGTCATAGAAATAAACAGAAAGGAGCCAGCCTCCGGCCGGGGCAAGGGTATACCGGGCTTCTTGAAAAGATGGAAAAAGAATTATCCACGGAAGAGTGGAAGCAAAAGAAGAAAGAGCAGAGAGCTATATTTACAGCACGTCAAAGACTGCCTTATGAAATAAAACTGAAACGACAGGCACGAAGAGCCTGGCAGTTTTACGAGGAACTTCTAAGCAGAGATATGAATTGCCATGTCAGTGTTGGTGGTTTGGATAGTATCACGCTTTATATTTGGCTGTTGAGCATTGGAATTGAAGTACCGGCTATATCGGTAACGCATGTAGAAGATGTCAGTATCCAGAAAGTACATAAGGCACTGGGAATCGAGATTGTCAGATCATACAAGTCCAAAGTTCAGGTATTGAATGAAGTAGGCTTCCCAGTAATAAGCAAGAAGATAGCCGGCAGAATCAACCTGTTACAGAATCCCACACCGGATAACAAAACAGTACGGCATGCAATTATTACTGGTGAATGTGGAGCACAGGGACATTTTGCCAAGAACAGCAGAATGCAGCTCCCGAAGAAATGGTTGAATAAGTTTGGCGGTTATGAGAATGAGAACGAAGGTACAAATTACGGAAAGCCGGATCCGGAGATCAAGGTATCAAAAGAATGCTGTTACTGGTTAAAGGAAAAACCTTGTGATGACTGGGCGAAACAGCACAACAGTGCACCATATCTTGGAATGATGGCCAGTGAAGGCGGACAAAGGGAAGAAGCGCTGATAGAGCATGGCTGTAATTACTATGGCAAGACAGTAATCAGATCTGCACCATTTGCAATCTTTTTAAGACAGGATATATTGTTGCTTGCCTTGGCGATGGATCAATGGTATCACGAGCATCTGGATTATTTCGAAAGAAAATTCCATGAGCAGCCTTATGGAAGAAACAAGGATGGAAGTCTTAAAGAATACGTACCAGTAGATTCAATTGTTCCGGCGATATACGGAGTGATTGAAGAAAATGATATTGGAGTGTTGAGAACGACAGGTGCTCAGAGAACCGGCTGCGAGATGTGTGGCTTTGGAATTCATCTGGAACAGCGTCCGCATAGATTTGACCGGTTACGGGAAAGAAATCCGAAAGCCTGGGAGTTTTGGATGTACCGTTGTTGCACGGATCCGGAGACCGGCGAGAAATACGGATGGGGAAGAGTACTTGATTACATTGGAGTTGAGTGGGAGGATATTCCACCAGTACAGATGACAATATTTGATTATCCGGAGGTACTGCCATGAAAGAGAACACACCAGAACAACAGTTGAAATTACTATGCAGCCTGATAATCCGTGAACGTGCTGAGTGGAATTATATCAACGAAAATGGCTGTAATGATCCGTTCTGGCCGGATGGATGTAATCTGAATCTGACCAGAAATCATATCATTTCGTACAAAAGAGATATTGCAGAATTATGTGAGAAAACTGGATTGCCGTTTCCGGAAGAATATTTTCTAAAGGTTCCGCCGGAGGTTGAGGACAACTATATGGCGAATATGAAGCAGAAGGAACGTGTTGAGCGGTTGCGAGGGCAGGGAAATAAATTAAGCCAGAAGAAAAAGAGGTTTGTAGATGATGGTCAATTGGAATTTTGTTGAGGAGGTAGAAAATGATTGAAGTATATGATATCAAAGATGCAGAACCAAAGAAATTGGATATCACCCCGGAGCTTGCTATTGCAGCTTACAACACACTGATCCAGTTCTGCCGGCAGCAGGAAATATCAGAAGACGGAATATGCAGTAGATGTATCTTGTACAATAACTGCCCCGCTATAACAGACAGCGTTCCGGAAGACTGGGAAGAAATCCATTACCCCAGAATGACAAGTAACACCACGATCGAGTATCTGAAAGACGGCAAAGTACAGCTGATCACCTACGGCAGAAGCGAAGATGCAGAGAAAGCATTTAAGGAGATGATAAACAATGGTATATAAAAATCACGAGGGTTATCTGGATCCAACTTCCGGACAGGCGCTGCAGAACACCCACTGGGAAGAATTACAGCAGTTACGTGAGAAGGAACATGGCTTGAAACGCGGTCAGAAGATTGTACTCACTGAAATGTACAGAGAAGAGCATAAGCCGGCCAGAAAAATCCAGAGAACATATATCGTTCTTGAGCTGTACAAGTATTGTGTGTTGCTGAAAGACGATAAGGGATATCGCACAGCACCGTCATATATACAGCTGCAAATGATGATGAAAGGTGTTGTGTAATGGGGATTAAAGTAACCAGAGATATGTTGGACCGGTACCGGAAGCTGAAACAGGAGATACCGGTGTTGGAGCTGGAACTACTGATGATGAAGAATACAGAGGCGGGACTTGGGAATGATACGATCTTCGATTACCAGACCGGTTATCCCAGACCACAGAGTGTTGTAGGTTTTGATCAGAAGAAGTATGACCGGCGGGAGAAGGTACTGGAGCGCAAGAAAGAAAAGGTCAAAGCCATGGACCAGTGGATTGATGACATCAAGGACGGACAGACCAGATGCGTGTTCCGGATGTTCTACAAACAGAACATGACGTGGAAGGCGATTGCGAAGCAGATCGGCATGCCGCACAATGAAGATTATCCGAGATTACATATCAGAGATGCGTATCTGAAAAAATGTGGGATAAAATGAAAAAAGGTCGGAAAAGTCGGTAATGTCGTTGTATGATGAGAATGTAGCCAAAGGCTTAAAGGCCGGTGGCTCTTTCCCCGCTTCTCCGAAAAGAGAAGATAAAAATATTCTACCCCAAGAATATAATTTTCAGAAGGAACCTCGTAGAAATTACGGGGTTCTTTTTGTACATGGCATTAATTGATAAATAAAAAACAGCCTTTTTTAACTTTACAAAACTATAGTTTGGTGCTATAGTTAAAAAAAGAAAAAATAAAGTTAAAAAAGGAGGCATCTATGAGTTTTACTAAAGAGAAAAAAGAAAAGATAAAAAGATATATTTTGGAAAAAGTAGACAATTCCCAGAATGATATTGCAAAAAGAACTGCAGAAGCCTTTGGAATATCATTAAATA
>UMCO01064764.1_pt1 | contig 26271 bp, 25 predicted proteins | sample 1964251 | NCBI WGS metagenome assembly UMCO01 (sample SAMEA4835970, study PRJEB28245) | human gut metagenome | biome: gut microbiome; material: fecal sample | place: Denmark | collected 2008
CACATTTGTTGAGACAGAATACGATCCATACACAAACACAGTTAAAGAAGTATTCCGTAAATCTTACTCTGATGGATTACGTGCAAAAGTTAACTGTTATGGTGCAAACGATGTTTGCGAAGGTGTTGCAATCATGTGGAAAGAAAATGTTGACGTTTCTATCACAGGTAACTCCACAAACCCAACTCGTTTCCAGCATCCAGTAGCAGGAACATATAAGAAAGAAAGATTAGAAGCAGGAAAGAAATACTTCTCCGTAGCTTCCGGTGGTGGTACAGGACGTACACTTCACCCAGATAACATGGCAGCAGGTCCAGCTTCCTACGGTATGACAGATACAATGGGACGTATGCACTCTGATGCACAGTTTGCAGGATCTTCTTCTGTACCAGCTCATGTAGAGATGATGGGTCTTATCGGAATGGGTAACAACCCTATGGTAGGTGCTACAGTTGCAGTAGCTGTAAGCGTAGAAGAGGCTGCTAAGGCAGGTAGATTCTAAGAAAAAACTCCCTATTTATGCGGGTTTTAGGACTTCCATTTTATGTGGAAGTCCTTTTTTTTATTTTCTAAATATTATTCTTAAAAAGAAAAATCTAACAGTAGATGTTGTCAAGTCTACGAGAAGTCTACACAGCTTCGTAATGTAGACTTTTAACACTGTCGAAGTCTACAAGTGCCTGTTTAAGCTATATTAATGCTTCATGTTTATTATTTTTACATATTAGTATGTGTCAATAGATAAAATGAAAGGAAGGATTAATATGAGTGACTTAATAGTTAGACCAAGAATGTTAAAATCAGGAAAAATGGTGTACGAATATGCTTTTGAAATTGCCAGAATTGATGGCAAAAGAAAAAGAAAAACGAAATCTGGTTTTAGAACAAAGCGTGAAGCAAAAGAAGCCGGTAAAATAGAACTAAGCCTATATGAAAAATGTGGACAGACAACAAAAGATACAAATATATCTGTAGCAGATTTTTTTGATCTATGGATGGAAAAAGATTGTGGATTAACTTGTAAGGAGTCTACACTCGACGGATATCATAAGAAGATCCGTTTATATATTAAACCATCTATCGGAAAATATTATCTGAAGAATATTACGAAAGATATTCTTCAAGATTTTATCAAAGATATGTATGATAAAGGATTTTCCAAAAATACAATATCATCTATCAGAGGGATTGTAACGAAAGCCTTTCGATGGGCGGAGGAAAAGCATTACATCGTAGCATCTCCTGCAACAAATCTGATAATCCCAAGAAATCAACAGCCACAAAAAGCAACTATTACACGACAAAAACCACATATTTATGTGTCAGAAGATAGAATGAAACAAATATTCGAACGTTTTCCGGAAAAAGAGCCGGCACATCTGCCGTTAATGATAATCTATCATTGTGGATTAAGAGTGGGTGAAGTATTTGGACTAACCTGGGAAGACATTGATTTTGAAAATAAATTGCTTAGAGTGAATAGACAGGTACAATGGCATCAAGGAAAGAGAACGAAAAAAGATATAAAGCTCTATAATGGAACATCCAAGTCAAATGGATATTGGTATTTTTCTGAACCTAAGTATAATTCCTATAGACAGATAGATTTGGATGATGAGCTTATCGCATTGCTAAAAAGAGAAAAAGAATGGCAGCTTAAATCAGAGGAATATTATGCTGAATATTATACCAGATATTATTGTGATCAAAAGTTATATGTTTTAGGAGAAAAGCCGACATATGATATTATCCCAATGAATCCAATAAAAACAATAAAAACAGATAACGAGATTAAATTTGTATGCAGAAGAGAAAATGGTACATTTACATCGCCAAGAGTTTTAACCCATGCATCATCTGTAATTCATAAGGAACTTAATTTTTCCGAATATGATACATATAGTTTAAGACATACTCATGCAACAATGCTATTGGAAAACAATGTAAATATGGTATATGTCCAAAAAAGACTGGGTCATAAGGATATTTCCGTGACGATGAATATATATGCAAATCATGTTACGCCAAAGATAAAAAATAATAGTAATGAAAAATTGAATGAAATGTATAAAAAAGAATGAAAATTTGAAGATAGTTATTTAACGGAATCCGATTCTGTATAGGATTATTGAAAGATTAGTTTGTAAGTAAATCAATTTACTATAAATATCCAATAAGAAAGGCGGTAAGAATATGATATTTATAACAGGAGATGTTCATGGAGACTTTTATAGACGATTTCGCGAGGAAGTCTTTGAGAGACAAAAGGAATTAACAAGAGAGGATTATGTATGTGTGGCAGGTGATTTTGGAATTTGGAATAAAAGCAAAGTGCGGCAGGAAGAACTTGACTGGTTAGAAAACAGAAATTTTACAACATTATTCGTAGAAGGAAATCATAGCAATTATGATATTTTAGATGAACTTCCTGTAGAAATGTGGCACGGCGGCAAAGTACATTTTATCCGTCCCCATATTATTCATCTTATGCGTGGTCAGGTATATGAAATCTGTGGTAAAAAAATATTTACCTTTGGCGGAGCGCAAAGTCACGATATAAAAGATGGAATATTAGAACCAGGAGACAGTAGGATACATACATGGTCAAGGAATCGCTGGAAAATGTTTCGTGTTAATCATGTAAGCTGGTGGGAACGCGAACTACCAAATCAGGAAGAAATGGATGAAGGTCGCAAAAATCTGGCTGAACATAATAATAAAGTAGACTTTATCATTACCCACTGTACATCCTCATCTACACAGGCATTGTTGTCACAGGGTGATTTTGCAACAGATAAATTGACTGAATATCTTGAGACAATAAAGCAGACTACAGAATATAAAAAATGGTTCTTTGGTCATTATCATATCGACAAAGCAATCAATGAAAAAGATTTTTGCGTTTTCAGGAAGATAATGCAGATAGCCTAAATAAAACTTCCTTATCTATTCAAAATGGATGAGGAAGTTTATAATCAGAAAAATTTTGCGGTAAAAGAAGGGGAAAATTTTATGAAGAAATAAAAGTTGGTAGCTAATATATAGATTAATCACTGAGAAAGGAAAAATAAACATGGGAACATTTGTGGATTATAATGGTTCAATGGAGATTCCAGAGAAAAAGAGAGAAGAGTTTCTTTTTCGAGTACAGAAAATTGTAGAATTGGGTGGATTAATGAAGCTAAAAAAGGTAAGTATGCATGGAATAGAATTGTTCTTATTAAGACCGTTAGAATTGAGTAAAGACGGAGTGACAGCGGGAATAACAACATTTAATTTTAGTTATTTTGAAGATGATACATGGGAAACAGCAAGATTTTCTGGAAAAGATTTATATTTATGTTCGGAAAAGGTTGGTGAGCGAGAATTTTATGATGCCATGATTGCATTATATAGTTTATATGCTATATATGATGAAAATCCAGGCGGGTCATAGATAATGATAGAAAGATTCCTTGGGAGCAAAGTATGGGCTGGATAAATCATTTGTTTGGAACTAAGTATTGCCCGAAAGATGTTGCCCCGATTAAGCAAAAAGAAAATGCAGAAACAGAGCCTTTTTCAGAGGTTACAACAAGTGAATATTTTAGACAGACAGGTTATACTGCATTTTGGTATCTGTCAGGGGAAGATATAATGAAACCAGACTATATTTTAACAGATGATGACCGATTATACTGGTGGGATGGAACGGATGAGGTTATCATATCTGAAAATGTAATCACACTTTTTAAGGAGTATAAAATTCTGTTTAAATTGATGCTGGAAAATGAACTTATTTTTAAGGAAATCAGTGGAGACCATTTTTGTAAGGTAGAGGATTTCACACAGGAGTTTATAGAAATTTTATCAGATATTGATGAACAGTATAAAAGAATTTTTTCATTTGAAAGTATGTTCTATGAATTTATTGAAAATAAGGAAAAAGTTGAATATAGAGCAGCAGCCGGCTTGTTGTACTATTTATCAAAACGTTATGTAAAAGAAGGAAAAATTATAGAAAAATGCGGCTCATGGGATATTGCCAGTAAAAATGTTATATGTAATGAGGGAAGAATGAGAATCAAACAATATCTTGCAGTTCTGGCAAATAAAAAGTTACGAGAGAAGTTTTTTGGATTTTAAATGAAGTAAAAATGATTATATATTAGAGCGTGTTTGAAAAATCATTCCTATAACCTGCACGTCACAATTTGCAGTATATTTTGCATTCATTCAGTTGACGTAGTCCGCTACGCAGCCCTCATTCAGGCAAAATCTTATACAAATTGTAACGCACATCTTGTAGAAAGTATTTTTCAGACATAGTTTAATCTGGTTTCAGAATATTTTTGGTACAAATGATGATGTAGAATATATATCATTATTTATAGAAAGATTGGAGGAGTACTATTATGAAGAGAAGTGGATCTTTTCAATATCCTTTTTCGGCACGACTGGAAATAGAAGGATATGGAATGGGATATGCACAAGGAGTAATGAAGGCCAATGCCACAGTGATATTACAGCTTAAGGAAGAAGGAGAACTTACGACAGATGATTGTCGGAAAGCGTTAAATATAGTCGGCTTTGAGGGTTGGTCCTGTGAAGATGTTAAAGACTTTATTACTGGAAAAAATGAGAAGGAATTAGATAAGCGGATAAAAGAAGAAAAATCTGATAGATGGATTGGACTTTGCAAAGAAGGCGTAGAATATATTGAAGCAAAGCTAAAAGGTTATGAAGATTTACAAGATAAAATAATTCATATGGCAAATGAAATGAATTTATTTGAAAAGTCTGTAATATATCCAGAAACAGCATATGGTAGTGCAATCGCAATAGCGAGAGGCATAAGGAACAGGGTATATAGCAGATATACAACAAAAGGTTTGGTAGAATTGCTTGGGATGGATGAAACTGATATAACAAATATAATAAAAAGTATACAGTCTATTGATTTTGATATATATGGACAAGCTTTTTCAGAAGATAAATTAAGGGATAAGTATCTATATGTTACATCCGTACGTATAAAAGAAGTGAGCGTTTGTATTGCAGAGTTAATTTATCGTACAGTTATTTATAACGCAGATATTGATGTAGTGAAATGTGTATCTGATTTACTGGCATTTGATGATGATTACAAAGGAGAAATTTTGGAGTTGGTTAATGAGCTTCTAAGGGAACATATTCGTCGAATGAATAAAGTTATAAAAACTACAGGATATCCAGTAGAAGCCATATTGCAAATGATGGATTATCCTGCTTTAAATCAGGAAGAGTATAAAAAGCGTATAGCAAGTATTACTGAGATATTAGAGAGATTATAAAAAGGAGAAATTAAGTAGTGGCTTATTTGATAGCTATAAATAGAAAGCGTCATGGTTGTTTTGCTCTGAAAATAAAACACGGGAAACATTTGGTAGAATTAAAGCGAAGATTAAATAAAGTTGTGGGATATAAAGGAATAGAACTTATCACAATTAGTAGACCAACAGCTTATGGCGAATATGCTCCGTATCAGTTTGTTGATACAGAGCAGGAATTTGAAGAAATTGTTCGAGATTTAATAAGAAGGAGTACAGGATGATAATGTCAAATGGAGAGTTCGAACTTGAAGTATATTGGAAAATGAAAGAACTGCCAAAGTATGGTTAGAAAGAACGAATGTATATGTAAAGTCTTATACAGATAGTCCAGTTAAACGCTTATTTCCAAATAAAACGATTACTAGAGAGCAAGCATATGAATGCCTGAAAACGCGTTGTTGGGATTCTAGTAGACCAGATATCAGGGAACTCTTGGTAGCTCGTGGAATAAAAGACTATGATCCATTGGAAATTGTCAAAAAAACTCATGGCGTTAGTTGGAATGACTATCTTTGGATTAAATTTCCGGGAGAAAATTTGAGGGCTGAAGATGTTCTTGTTCGTAAATTTTAATTTTTTTAGAAAGGTGATAGTTTTCTCATGAGAAAATATTTAGAAAAGCGTGAAAATGGTGTTTATTATATTGCTGAAGGATATAATGAAGATAAAATAAAAGCAGATGGCTTTAGTAACGTAACAGCCGGTATCTCTGCCGGAAGAAAAATGATTCGTGCGATGGGAGGTAGCTTTTCTGAGGCTGTATATGGCGTAAAATGGGAAGATGGGTATGCTGTTTACGCTGTATGTGCAAAGCAGGATATCGAAAAACTGGAAGGCTATATTATTGTTAATACCGTAGGGGAGCTAATTGGGAAAGGTGGTGCTTTTTGGTCCAAACATAGACCTGCCCAGATAAGAAATTTAATAGGGGAAGAGGTCATTTAAGTAAAATCTCTCTATTAAATTGAAGAAAACTAGAAAACATTTTTATTTATAAAAGTTGATTTTTTAGATAAGCCATTAATAAGAAAGTGCTAGTTTAGGCTGTTAACAGTTTGGATTAGCATTTTTTATGCAAAGAATAGTTTTTTTGATTATATATAGCTATATGAATAACTTCAAAACACAGCTATATGAGTGTATTTTTATCACAGCTATATAAGTGCATTTTAACCACAGCTATATAAGTGCATTTTAACCACAGCTATATGAGTGTATTTTTATCACAGCTATATAAGTGCATTTTAAAACACAGATATAAGAGTGTATTTTAACCACAAATATATAAGTGTCTTTAAATCGCATATATAGAGGTGCATATGTATTTGAGTTTTCTCTTATCGCAATATCTTTTTATTACATTTATATAGATTACGTTTCACATATCTCTATTTTTTATGCCATGAGATGCGATACTGTTATAATTTCAAGTTAGATAGGGAGCTTTTTAGATAGAGTTTTAATAAAGAATCGAAAAATTAATTGAAAATTATTACTGTTATAAAAACAAAAAGAGGGAATTTTTCTTACGAATTTTTATCTTGATTCAGAAGAAAAATATTTCTCGTTCGTTTTTTAAATCAGTTTGCGTATAACTTATTACGCAAACTGGACGGCTATCATTTCAATCAGACATGAAGTAACCTATTCCTACAAAAAGAACAGCGTACAGTTAAAGAGCAAAAAATACATCAAGGAAAAAGGGGAAAAAGAAACGCCGGAGGCAAATGCAGTCTTTACCGTCCTTGATACCAGTAAGATTACCAAAAAAGACCTTGAAAAATTAAACACACAGAAATCCCGTCAGGAGTATGTGGCGGGCAGCAAGGCGGTACTTGGTACCATCACAACGGATGCAAACGGTGAAGGGACTTATACCGTCACAAAAGACAATGGGAACAAAGAATTAACATATGATAAGACGTACACTTTGTTACAGACTGCCAGGGACTCCCGGTATACCCTTGCTGACCCTGCCGATGTCACCATCAATGACACCTTAAGCCAGAAGAAATATGCGTTCAGCTTTGTCGATACCAATGCCTGTGTTTTATTAAAATATAAGTTAGATGCCAGGACCGGAGAAAAAACACCGGAAAAAGGGGCAGTATTTGAGATCACACAGCTTTCTTCTGATAATAAAGATGAAGCGGCCAAGGCAACAACGGCAACGGATGCTCCAGAAGAGGGAACAACTGCCGGTGCCTCCGGTGAAACAAAGGGAGATACTGGCGGGACACAGCCGGCGTTCCCGATGACAGTGACGACAAATGATGCCGGGATCATAGACCTGTCTGTCCCTCCAGAAGGTTCCTATACGATCCATCAGACAGATGGCGAAGAAGGATACTCTTATACAGACGATATTTCCATACGTGTCGATGCCGATGGAAAAGTTTATGAGGGAGACAGTAAAACAGCGACCATATCTATCATTCGGACAGACTATAGTGAGGGGAATGGATTATCTATCAAGAAAAACCTTGTAGAAAATCCAGATAAACCCGATGAGAAAACGGCAGAATCCGGGGCGGTCTTTACGGTGATCGATACAGAGGGTATCACAAGTGATGAACTTGCTGCGGTTCGTAAAAAACTTACCACCCTTGTCACCTTAAATCTCCGTGAGGAATACGTTTCTTCCCTGAAGGAATCCTAGATCCTTGGTACGGTCACCACCGATGAGAGTGGAAAAGGCTATCTTGCCTTAGATAAAAGTGCTGGGGAATTCCTTGTATTACAGACAGACGGACGGGAGGGATACAGCCTTGCGGACCCGGTGTTCCGCTCTGATGATGCCATGAAAACGGAGACCATCAAACATGGGAAACAATCTAATAGGATATATTCCTTTACAGCTGATGACGTAAAGGAGATCAAAGCAAAAGTTTCTGTCAAGAAACAGAAGAAAGACGATAATACCGATGAGTCGATCCGGATAGAAGGTTTGCGGAAGGATGTAGAAAAACAGGGGATCGATGTTTCAACAATAAAGGCTGGCATTGATGCATTAGTCCAGAAAAATGGGGAGAATAAAGTTCAAGTTCAGGTTCTGTCGCAAAACTTAGCAATATCAGAACAAAATCTGGCAGACACCAGAAGCAGATTATACGAGTGTCAGAAAGAATTGACCCAGTATCAACGAGAAAATGAACAGTTAAAACAGCAGATCTACAACCTGCAGCATCCACAACAATCATGGGATGAGCCGGAGCGATAAAAATAGACGAGACTTGCATCTTCGGATGTGAGTCTTTTTTATAAAGAGAATTCGATTCTTTTTCTTATAAAAATTCGATGGAAATGTGGTATGATAAAAATAATGATATAGAAAACTTAAGAAAGGAAGATTTTATGAGAAAAAAGATTTATGGGATTACCACAGCATTGGCACTCGCAATGGGATGCAGCTTGTTTCTGACGTATCCGGTACAGGCAGCGGAAACGCAAGATGTACAACAAGAAGAAAGTGATTATTTTACTCTGCCAAACGGAAAGAAATTTTTAGCAATTAGAAAATTAAAAAATGGTAAAACAGTAAAGTTTTATGATTTACATGCATATACAGATGGAAAAGCAGTATATGGAAAAGCTATGTATGATGGTGAGGAGTTTCAAGTAAGAAATTTTGATTTGGAAATAGATAAGGGGGATTTTGAAAATCCTGGGTATAAAGAATCTGATAAAAGTACTCAAATATTTAGTGCATTTGGAAAACCCGAAACCTACTTTCCCGCTTTAACTGCTACTAAAAAAGTAAACGATCTTATCAATAAATATGAGGCTCCAAGTGCAAGGATGCTTCCAAAGTATGTTGATAAGACTTCCAAAGTATACAAAGAAATGGAAACTGCGGCAAAAGAAGCAACAAAAAATTGCAAAACTGACTATGAGAAGATTACCACCATCACAGATTATGTCCACAGTGTTATGACATATGATATCTCAAAATCTCATGTAGTATGGTCTATGGAAGACGCATGGAATACCAAAACAGGTGTCTGTGACCAATATTCGCAGATTATGGAGAGAATGATGCAGATCCTCGGAATTCCTTCTTTTCAGGTAGCAGGAAAAAATCATGCCTGCACGCTTTCTTATGACAAAGACAGTAAAAAATGGATATTTAGTGATCCAACAAATGGGATCAAAGACTGGGATCCATATACTAGAGCAGGAAATGCAGACGTTGTGATTGAAAATATCGGATATTTAAAATTGAATAATGCATATTATTGTATAAATTTTGACCGGAAAAATCCTGAAAATGGCATGGATTATGATAACTGGGACTTTCCAGAAAAATGGGGAGTAGAACTTCATGATTGGGATTACACAAAAGGTACAGATATCATAATTAACGATACAGCTCTTGAAGGAATTCCTTTTACAGCTATTTCTGAAAAAGCATTTTTTAATGACAAGCAGCTGACTTCTCTTTCTTTGCCATCCAGTGTAGAACGTGTGGACTCTTCAGCCTTTGAAGGCGCTTCTAACCTAAAAACCATCACTTTCTCTGACGGTGGAAAAGGACTGAAAAAGATTGACAGCCTGGCTTTTAAGGACTGTTCCTCGTTAGAGAGCATTGATCTGTCTAATGCAGAGATTACAGAGATTCCAGCCCGGGCTTTCGAAAACTGTACCTCGTTAAAGTCAGTAAAACTGCCGCCTACGGTCACAAAGATCGCAAACAATGCCTTTTCGGGCTGCAGCAAACTGGAAGAGATAGAGGGACTTGAACAGTGTAAGATCAGTGAACTGTCAGCAACTGCCTTTGATAGCTGTGTAAGATTAAAAGATATTAATCTTTCCAATGCAACGATCGCTGCAATACCAGATCAAATTTTTAGTGGGATGCGTGGGCTTATCAGTGCTACTGTCCCAAAAACAGTGACTTCTATTGGAACAGAAGCTTTTTATGCCTGCAAGAATTTAGAGATGATCAATGGGTTGTCTGACTGCGATATCACAAAGATTGGAGAAAAAGCATTTTATAATTGCTGGAGCTTAAAAGAAGCAGATCTTTCCAGAAGTTCTTTTACTGTCCTTCCTGCGTCTGCATTCAAGGGAGATACTGCCCTGCTTTCAGTTAAAATGCCCGAAAGTTTAAATGAGATTGGGAACGAAGCGTTTTATGGCTGCTCTGCCATGAAGAAGCTTGATCTGAACAATACCAGGCTTACAACGATCGGTAATAGTGCATTATCAGATATGACATCCCTTATGTACATAAACCTGCCAGATACGGTAAATAATGTGGGTGCAAAAGCATTTGATTTAAATCTCCGCTTAGATTCCAGCGATACCGCCTTGATGCCAACGGTAGTATCTGAAAATGTAACACCTGCCTCGGTAAATTATACCGATAATAATGTCTCTCCATGGAAGAGAAGGCAGGTTATCTTTCGTGATAATGCGGTTGCTGTTCATTTTGATGGCAACGGTTCTGACGGAAAGACCGCAAATGCCCCTGTTTTTGCCAGTGCAGGCACAAAGATATCCATACCAGCCTGTAAATATACAAAGAAAGGCTATCTTTTTACGGGATGGAACACAGAAAAAGATGGCAGTGGTACAACATATAAAGCTGGGGCAAGGACCTCGGATGCTATTTCCATCCTCTATGCACAGTGGAAGAAATCTACAGCAAAAGTGACTTTAGAGTTCCCGGGTGGAAAGTATACAAATGCTTCCGGAAGTACATGGGATGACAGTTTTTCATTTACAGCTTCTTTCTCTTCAAATAGTTCGGTTACTTACCTGCCGTTTGCACAGAACATGACAAAAGAGGGATGTACCTTTGCCGGATGGTATACTGAACCAGAGTATAAAAAGAGAATAGAATCCCTGACGATCCGTACTGCGATAGACGGCATGACCCTTTATGCCAAATGGAACGATACCCATGAACATGTTTGGGGCGAAGGGGCGATCACAACAAAACCGACCTGTACCACACCGGGCGTAAAGACCTACACCTGCTCGGTCTGCCAGAAAACAAAGACAGAAGAGATTCCTGCGACTGGACACCAGCATACGGAAGTCCGCAATGTAAAAGAAGCTACCTGCAAAGAAGAGGGCTACACCGGGGATACCTATTGTACGGACTGTGGGGAAAAACTCTCCTCCGGAGAACCGACTGACAAGAAAGCACACGACTGGGATGAAGGAAAAGTGACTACCGAAGCCACCTGTAAGAACACTGGAGTAAAGACCTATACTTGTAACAACTGCAGTGAGACTAAAACAGAAGTGATCCCAATGACAGACCATATTTGGGATAACGGCAAGGTGACTACCAAACCATCCTGCATTACACCGGGCGTAAAGACCTATACCTGCTCGGCCTGCCAGAAAGAGAAAACGGAGAAAATTCCAGCAACCGGACATCTGCATACCGAGATCCGCAACAAAAAGGAAGCTACCTGCAAGGAAGATGGATACACAGGAGACGTATATTGTAAAGACTGTGGGGAGAAGCTTTCAGATGGTAAGATTCTTCCGAAGAAAGACCACGATTATGAAGTAAAAGAGCATAAAGATGCAACATGCACCAAAGCAGGATACACGCTTTTCATCTGTAAAAATTGCGGAGACGAAAAGCGGGAAGAGATTCCTGCAGCCGGACATCTGCATACCGAAATCAAAAATGCAAAAGAAGCAACTTGTACAAAAGCCGGATATACTGGAGATACGTATTGTAAGGACTGCGGAGAAAAGATCTCTTCCGGAGAAGTGATCGCGAAATTAGCACATACCTGGGATGAGGGAAATATTACAAAGGAAGCTGACTGCAAAGAGACGGGCGTAATGACCTATACCTGCCATAAATGCGGAGCAACAAAAACAGAAGACATTCCAAGGACAGAGCATACATGGGACGAGGGAGAGGTAACAACAGCTCCTACCTGCACCAAACCGGGAGTAAGAACCTATACTTGTAGTGTCTGCAAAGCAACAAGGACAGAAGCAATAAAAGCGACAGGGCATCTGCATATAGAGATCCGTAATAAAAAGGATGCATCCTGTACAGAAAAAGGATATACTGGTGATACGTACTGCAAAGACTGCGAAGAACTTCTGAAAAAGGGTGAAACAGTAGATGTATTAGGACATCAGTGGAAAGAAACAAAAAGGGCAGAACCATCCTATACAGAAGATGGACAGATCATTTACACCTGTAATAGATGTGGTGAGCAAAAGGCAGAAACCCTTGAAAAGCTCGCTTATCCAAAGGCAGGTACAAAATACACCGTAGCAGGCTGCCAGTACAAAGTCACAAAAGCTGGAGTAGAAGTAAGCCTTATCAAGACAAACAAAAAAGCGAAGCGTATGACGATACCAGCGGTCATCAAGGTGAATGGAGTTACCTATAAAGTAACATCGATTGGAACAAAGGCTTTCAACGGCAACAAGAAGCTTACGAAGGTAACCATCGGCACCAACATAAAGAAGATCAGCAACAATGCGTTCTTTAAATGCAAGAGCTTAAAGACGGTAACTATTAAGTCGGTGCTGCTTACGAAAAAGGCAGCAAATAAGAAAGTGTTTAAGGGCGTAAACAAGAAGATGGTGATCAAGGTACCGAAGAAAGTGAAGAAGGCTTATGTGAAGATATTTAAAGGATTGAAAGTGAAATAGAGAAAAAATGAATTTTTATCTTTAATGGACGATTCCTCCCATACTTAGCAAATCTACAACTGGGTATGTACGTTCATTAAAGATAAATTCGTTACGTTGCTTTGCTAAAATAGTAAAATATGATAGAATATAAATACATAAGATATTCGGAAGGGGAAATTTTTTGAAAAATAGCGTACTTTTATTTGGAAAAAATTTAACAGCACCTTGTCTTTCAACTAAATTTGTGGAAGGCAGATTGTATATAAAGTTTAGTTCGAATGCCATTGATGGAGTTGCTTTAAAACGTTTTATTTCTACATTTACATATTTTGACGAAAAATATCATACAAATTTTCCGATTTATATCAATTTCAAAAGAGCTTTTTTTACAGATAAGTTAACATTAGTTCTTTTTGAAACTATTTGTTATCATGTTATTAGGGAATTAAACCATGCTATTCAATTACATTGGGATGAAGATACAAATTTGATTTTTGCTAATGGTTATAAATCTTCGCCATTGATGTTATTAACAACTGGAAAGAAAAAACATTTGGAGGAATATAAAACTAAATATTTTAATGATTCTTATATGAATCATTTTCGTGTATTTGTTTCAGGAGATACGCCATCAGATTCAAGCTTCGTAAATGATTTACTATTTCAGTTCAACACTTTCTTTAAGTTATTTGAAATATCTTCTGATGTTTCTAAAAAAATGGCAGAATTTCTTGGAGAATTAGTCGGAAATGCTAATGAACATACTAATACTGATTGTATTCTTGATATTGATGTTACAGAACCCAAATATGTCAAGAAAAATGACGACCCTAATAAATTATTTTATGGCTTGAATGTTGCTGTAGTTAATTTTTCTAATATTTTATTAGGTGATGGTATAAAAAAATTACTAGCAAATAATAATATTTTAGAGGGACGTTATGGTATTGTAAAAAATGCTTTCAATAATCATAAACGATTTTTTAATGATAATTATACAGAATCTGATTTTTATATGATTACAACATTTCAACATCATATATCTGGTAGAAGTAAAATCGAATCTACTGGAGGAACTGGATTAACGAAGTTAATTTCCTCCTTAGAAAAAATGGCTGATTCACATCATTGTTATGTGGTAAGTGGCAATAGAAAATTAATTTTAGATAAAGATTTTTTAGAATATACTAAAGATGATTGGATAGGATTTAACAAAAACAACAACTATTTAGAGGAAGCTCCAGAAGCATCATTATTAATTAATAATGACATTTATTTACCTGGAACTGCTTATAATTTAAATCTTGTTTTATTGAAGGGAGAGCAAAATGAATAAAATTAATTTAGTTTTTAACAAATGCGATATTTATTTAGGTGGAAATCCATATGGGCGTAGAATTTATAACGAGCAGGTAAAAAAACGCATTAATTTTGATGATGATAAAATTGTAATTGTATTTCCAGAACAGGTACAACAATTAACATCTTCTTTTATTCAGGGCTTCTTTTACGAAATTAAGGCTAAATTAGGATTAGAAGGAATAGAAAAAAAGGTATTTATAGAAAATAGTGGAGAAAATTTTAAAAAAGATATTATAAATAATTTAATTTAAGGGGGAACATTACAGTGGTAGATTGTTTGGCATTAATATGCTCTGTTATAGCTGTTATAGTTTCCATTGTCACATATTTTCTTGGACAAAAAGAAAATAATCGATTGAATCAATTAACCTTAGAAGCGGAATATTTTTCAGATATTTATAAAAAATATTTAATAAAAGACATACCAAATGCAAGACGTTTTATCCAGTTTGTTGATACAAGATTAACAGGGACTGGAGAGATGATTAAACTTTTAGATGAATTATTGCAGGATTCATATTATTATATGTATAAAGATCCCACTTTTTTTGAAAAGGTAAAAATACATTCGCAAAAATTATCAGATTATTTAGCTTTATGTAGTGGTAGAAATTATGTTGGAGAGGAACAAACTGAGGTTTTAACAGAAATCAAAAGCTTGTTGGCTGAACTATATTCATGTATAACAAATCATTTAATTGGTTTAAATTGAAATATATATATTAAAAGGACTGATATCCTAGAGGAGTCTCCTTTTATAAAAGATTACAAGGATACAATTAGCAATAAAAACGGTAATTATTAAACCAGTGTTGCTGATAAAAAGGCGTTATAAAATAGAAAGGAATCGGATTCTTTTAAAGGACTCATGCCGGATGGTGTGGGTTCTTTTTTCTTGTAAAAATTTTTGATTTTAAACATATTATATATAAAAACAGAAAATAAGCATAAACAATATATAGCATAGTACTATATATTGCTTATAATTGAGGGAGAATACTATATATGTGGTTGACAAAAAATGACATAAGATGATTATAATATATGCATATAATCAAAATTGAGAGGAGGATGTATATGCCATATAAAGCTATTGATATTGCTAAATATATAATAAATAAGTGTACCATTGATAAACATCCTATTTCTAATCTACAATTACAAAAAATACTTTATTATATTCAAAAAGATTTTTTAAAAAGCGATTTGATCGCATTTAATGATGAGTTTGAAGCGTGGCAGTTTGGTCCAGTTATTCCTGAAGTGTATTATTTATATTGTGTTTTTGGGGCACTTAGTATTCGAATGAAGTACAATATTATTTTGAATTCTGATTATGCAATCATTATAAATCCAATCATAGAAAACAAGCGTCAATTAAATCCATGGGATATGGTTGAAGACACCCATATGCCTGGAAAGGCATGGGCTCAAATTTATAATAATGGACTTGGAAATCATAATGTTATTCCGAAACAACTGATAAAGGCTAGAGGATAATTGTAATGAGAATATTAAATGAACAAGAAAAAAGAGAATTATTACAAGTTTACTTCTACAATTAATTTTAACGAATCTGCTAATAAAAGTAAAGAAATTTTATATAATACTTTAGAAGTTTCCACAGATTGGGGTATTTGTGATTACTATTCAAGTGCAGCTTAAGGAGGGAGATTATGACTGAGAGTAATTTTCAATTCAAGGATCCAGTATTGGAACAAATTAACTTTAATGTTAATCCAGATTTTCATACAGACAATACTAATGTTGAGATGAAAAATACATTTAAAACGCAGGTAATTAAGAGTAAAGATGAAAATGCAGCTGTTGTAAAATTAGAAATTTATATAAATATAGATAAAGAAGATACTCCATTTAGAGTGCAAGCAATTGTTTCTTCAAAATTTACATGGGAAGGGTTAGACTCTGATGTTGCAGATAAAATGCTTCATACCAATGCTCCAGCTCTATTGTTGAGTTATGCTAGACCTATTATTGCAAATCTTACAAGTTCATCACCGTTCCCTACTTATCATTTACCGTTTATGAATTTTAATAGATGAATATAAGAAGTTCTTCTTTTTGCTTTAGGAAGAAAGAGACGAACTCCCTGGCAGCACATACAAAGTAACGAAATTGGGAGTCGGGAACAAAGGCTTTCAATGGCAATAAGAAGCTTAGTAAGGTAACTGTCGGCACCAACATAAAGAAGATCAGCCACAATGCGTTCTTTAAATGCAGGAGCTTAAAGACGGTAACTATTAAGTCGGTGCTGCTTACGAAGAAAACGGCGAATAAGAAGGCATTTAAGGGTGTTGGTAAGAAGATGGTTATCAAGGTACCAAAGAAAGTGAAGAAGGCTTATGTGAAGATGTTTGAGGGGTTGAAAGTGAAATAGTTAAATAATAGAAAGGAATCGGATTCTTTAAAGGACTCATACCGGAAGGTATGGGTTCTTTTTTATAAGACTATAAAATTCTCCAAAAAAAATACTACACTTCTCCGAAAGTAAGTGGTAGATAGTGCGTACCTTGACAAAATTTTAGACCACCAAACGGCGGTCTTATTTTTTCTCTGTCTTTCTGCATTTCTCTGGAAGATTTGGTGACCATGGCAACAGGTCCTCACAAAAACTTAAGTCTTTATCATCCATATGCTTTGGTATCTCTTCCAATAGATATTCAAAGTATTACCTACAAGGTAACCAGCATTGGAGCTAACGCTTTCAAAAACTGTAAAAAACTTACCAAAGCTACCATTGGAACTAACGTAAAGGTAATTAAGGCAAAAGCTTTCAACAATTGCCCTAAACTCAAAACAGTCACAATTAAGACAGCACTGCTCACCAAGAAAACTGCAAGCAAGAAGTGCTTTAGCAAAGTGAGCAAGAGAATGGTAATCAAAGTACCAAAGAAGGTTAAAAAGGTATACACTAAAATCTTTAAAGGATTTAAGGTAAGATAAAGCAAAATAAAAAACAATTCCGGAGGGCATCTTTAGATTCAGTATGGTTTCATCGCTCTCCGGGATTTTAGGTATTGTGTAATAACTAATTTATGGTAATATTAAATTAAACTCGGCTTTAGCAAAGACAGAAGTGCCAGCGCTTTGGCCAAGAAAGACAATCCCAAAGAGTTTCATCGCTCTTTGGGATTTTTACTGGACTAAGGTAAAACAGCTTTAGATCAGCAAAAAAGCTATCTTAGATGTTGACCAAGATAGCTTTAAATTTTATTTATTTTCATTTTCATATTTTATTTCTTCCTAAATAGATTATAGTGATATTAGCACTTTTTGTTTAGAGATTAAAAAGGGAATGGTCTTTTCTAGCCGAATAGATTATAGTGATATTAGCACTCAGTACTTGTGATACTTGTGTGTTAATCTCTAAAATTAATTACAGTAGTGAAACACATTGCGATACCGCAAAGGCATACTTTTAATTTTCACTCATTATTTCTACTTATACCATATAAGCGAGTGCAAATCCTAAAGCTATGATAAAACACATTGCAATACCACAAAGGCATACTTTTAATTTTTCACTCATTGTAATCACCTCCCTTAATTATTGTGCTTACATTATATCACTTTTTGAAATCGAAGTAAATAAAAATGTTGAAAGTGAAAATAAAATCAGACTTTATACATAAAAGCCTGACAAATCCCAGAGAGCATCTTTAGATCCTGTATGGTTTCACCGCTCTCCGGGATTTTGTTTAACATAGGCTAACGCTTTAGCACAGCAATGAAAAAGCTATCTTAGATGTTGACCAAGATTGTTGTGGTCAAAGTATAATATTTATCTTTAAGGTATAGTATATTGTCACTTAGATTTACCACGTCAATACCAATATATTCTTTTAAATCATGATAATTTTTCAGCCTATCAATATAGTTTTCATATAACATTTGTATTCCTCCTGTAATCTGATATTTTATTTAGTGTATAGTTAATATGTAATTTCTTAGCAAAAGAGATTTTTAGAGAAAATTTAGTATATAAAAAGAATCGAATTATGATTACGAGTAGACAATGGAGCTGTTTATAATACAGGATATTCGTTATCAAAGTGGAAGAGGAAAATTCAGATTTTAACGGAGATTGTGGAGCGGGAGTGAAGAATCAGATTTAGGAATTCCATCTCCAAGGCTCTGATTAGCCATGTACGTAATTTCAATATTTCAAAATAAAGGAGAAAAATCTCTCCCGTCCACAAGTTTATTATTACATATAATAAGGAATAAGAATTTTTGTAAGAAAAAATCCTAGATCTATATTGACATTATAAGTCTGAAATCTTTTCTAAATATCATGCTGACAAGCTTTTTATCAGATGCAATGGAAAGATGTATGATTGTCCGGACAAAAGCACCAGAAGCAATATTGACACGGTTTGATGCTAACCGTGCAGGACTGAAAGAGGATTATATAATGAGTTTACCTGTGGAGCGTATTATGGAAAATAGTAATTTTTAGATAAGTCCAGGATGTGATATAGAATAGAAAAGAATCGAATTCCTAAAAAGCATAAATTTTATTAATGGAATGCTATAAGTGTTTAATCTTATGGGATGATATTCACATAGAGTTTTTAACAGCTCTCTGTAGACTTGAGCTTCCATTTGAATTTTAATTGATGATGTGGAGCGGGAGAACTCCCGCTCACAGCTATATTATAACTTATAATTAATTTGATTTTAGTAATTCATCTATATACTCTTGTACTTTTTCCTTGTAAATTTCTGGTATACGCATTGTTATTGTTTTAAGGTTATTATATTTAGACGGTCGTCCTACCTTTCTTTTTGTTGGTATATAGCTTTGTGACTGGCTTTGTGGCGTAATTACAAGATTGTTGTAAAATTTACTGACCGTTGGGTCTACCATAGTATCAGATAGACGTAAAGGACGGGTTATATATGTTTTTTGGCAATTGCGGCAGCGGGACAAAGCAACATAGAGCATCCCATGCGTAAAAACATCAGGACTGATATTAACGGCATCATAGGTTTGTCCTTGTGATTTGTGAATTGTAATAGCGTATGCTAATTTCAATGGCATCTGAGTATATGTACCAATAACATTTGGGATTACTTCACCGTTATGTATAGTGCAATCATATTTTTCCCATGTATGTTCTGTTATTTCTTGGACAATACCATTATCAAACTGTACAATAATTAGCTCACCTGATATATCTATAACTGTTCCCAAGGATCCATTACAGATGTCGTTACTAGGATAATTGACCAATGACATAACACGACATCCCTTTTTTAATTCTAATTTTTCTACAGCTTGGAAATCTTTTGCATTTATATTGCCAGATATTCTTGCGATATACGTATGTTTTTCTGTATTTATTTCGGAAAGCCTAGTTTGATTAATTTGATCTGCCTCTCGCCGGATAGGACATAATTTTATTGATTCTGGTATAGGGGTTGCGGAGAATATCTCATTTAATGTTTTAATAGTATATTCCAATTGTGTACCATGTGAGATATGGTTAAGTAAATTGTTATATGTGCTATTTTTTTGTCTCATATTACAGGTTAATATAATTGGGAAAAAATTATAATTATTCCAGTGCTGAGATTCAAAGGCCCATTTTTTGTTGGTGCCATAATATTGTTTTAAAATTTTTTTGTCGTGCTTTGTGATTACAGGTGGAAGCTGATAAAAATCTCCAACACAAATAACTTGTATTTTTTTATTTAAAAAGCCAAGAATAGCCGAAATATAATCAAATATATCGATACGACACATGGATATCTCATCGATAATAAGAATATCTGTCTTATATAGGATATGAGGGACCTCTTCCATATCAGGAACAGGACATGGATATGTGGGAATGTGGAAGGCACTATGTAGGGTTACGCCGCCAATATTTACTGCAGCTACTCCTGTGGGAGCACATAAAAGCACTTTTTTTCGCTTTTTATTAGTTACTGCTTTTAAAAAAGAGCGGATAAGGTATGATTTTCCGGTTCCGGCACCGCCACTTAAAAATACGTTGCCACCTGATAACATGATGTCTAATGCTTTCTTTTGTTCTTGATTTAACATTTTTAAAACCTCCATATGTATTTAATTTTGTCACAAAATTAATATGGATAAATTTTTAGAAAAAACGAAAAATTTTAGATTTTGTAAGAAAAAAGAGACCATGATATAATCATGATCTCTAATAAAAAATGTGGTGATTACTTATTCTTCAGGCATTCCAAATAAATTGATATAGTCATCAACACTGCCATTTTTTTCTGTAAAATCTTTTGCCGTATTAATATCAACAGGTATTATTTGCTGGTTTCCAGTATATTCGTTGCAGCCTGTTTTTACCCGATAGCGGCTAGCAGGTCCTCCACAGGTATGTAGGAAAAATTCTCCATTTTTCTTTCTGTATAATTCTTCCAGAATATAATCAAAATCTCTAGGATAGCCATATTGGTAAGAGCATATTTCCTGTGCAGTTTCAGTGTTGTAAAATTTTCCGTTAATAACTTGTTTCATTTTAATTCCTCCTAAAAAATGTTATAATATTTTCTCTTTTATTTATAAAGAGAAAAGTGTGTAAATATGTGTGAGTTACTTTAATCCCCGTGCCGTCTATGGCACGATCAAAAGATTGACTTTTGATTTGATATAATTAATATGTATAAATTCTTTTTTGAAGCAATTTTTTTCGGAATTTGATCCTTTTTCAATATAATATTGGATATAGACAATGTTAAATTTTCCGGACAGAATCCTATTCTGTTTTGGCGTAGTGTTTAATCAATGTTGCTTGTTTGAAATTTCTTTTATTTAAAAAAATTATTTAGATATTTTTGAAATATATTTTTGTGCTGTCTACGAAAAATCTACTTCAAAAATGTTTAGTAAGATTCGCGCAATATTACATTCGTGTTTATCGCTGCATAATTCATATAATTCTGGATTCATTTGCTTAAATATAATGTAGCTGTCCAAATGTAGATTTTTAAAAAAGGGGGTATTGACTATGTCAGTTTTCCGTCCTGATTTGATTAATAATATGTTTTCAGATAAACAGGCAGATATAATATGTGATTTGTTTCTTGTCAAGTAATAATTTTCAGCTTTGTACAAATATAAATCTGTGGCTTGCGCATCATACAGTACTTCTATTTGCCCATTTTCAACTGTTAAGATCAGATAGTTTTCTAATGATATGTGGTTCATAATAAACTCCTTTCAAATGATGATTGCATAGACAGGATAGCATAGAAAGTGATATTTTATTTTTTAGAGAAAGAAGTAGATTAGATAAAGGAGTATAGACGTAATGAAACGAACATACATTGAATCACATATTTTTAAAGCTTTTTCAAAGATGAACGGGATAATTCCGCAGGATGAGGCAGGAATTATTCTTTCGGGATTAGTTTTTATAAAACTATATAGTTCAGAAACATGGAAAAAATTAAAAGAATTAAATGATTATTCCATCAATTTGTATATCCATGATTTTTTTACAAATGAAAAGCTACCCTTTAATAGAATTTATGATTTTAAAGAATTGGATTCAAAGTTATTAAAGGCCCTAATTATAATATTGGATGAGGCTGATATTTCAATTCGGGGAGATGTTTTGGGAGAAATTTATAATTTTTGTAAATCTGATGATAATAGAAAAATATATGGAGAGCACTACACACCCTATAATGTGGTGAAATTATTATTTAATGCGTTAGATATTAAAGAAGATGATATACTACTTGATCCGTGTGCAGGGACGGGACGTATGTTGACGGTTGCGAAAAAAACTCTTCCATTTAGAAATATTACTTTCATCGGTCAAGAAAAAAATCCTATTGCGTGGACATTGGCGCAAATGAGTGCATTTCTATATAATATGGACTTAAAAATTGGCAATAGTCCACAAGATGCCTTGCAAGAAATATTAGGTATTTCTGTAGAACATGTGCTTATGAATCCTCCCTTTAATCAATCATATGCTCAAGATTTGGAGATTAATTCTCAAATTTGGGATGAAACTACCTGCAGAAGATCCAATTTAAACTTCGCATGGTTACAGTTAGCGTTACATTATATTAAAGAGAACGGAGATGCGGCTGTGATTTTACCTCAAACCTCTTTATCAATGCAGAGAAAAGAAGATATTGCTGCAAGACGGATGATTATAGAAAATAAATATATAGAAGGAATTATTTGCTTGCCTCGTGGTGTTTTTCCGTCAACTAGAATTAAACCATGTATATGGTTACTTTCTAAAAAACAAAAAGATTCTTTTTACATAGTAGATATTTATAATTTTTCTGGAGATTACAGTGCAAATTATAAAGAAAATACAGATAAAAATATTTTAAGCAAGTTGGGATTAGAAAAAAATCAAGCAAATTACAAAATAATATCTATTGATGATGCAAGGGAAAATGGTTACAATCTGCAAACGGATTTATATTTTGCGATTAAATCAGAGGCTTCTGTAAAAAAATATAAACATGAAGAAGAAATTTATAATTTGATTGCAAAATTACATGAATCACAAAATCGGTTGAAAATTATACAGAAGTTAGATAAAGAAAAAAAATCAACCTATTTATTAAAGGAAGTAGCTAAAATTAAATATGGCAGGACAGCTCCAACAGCTATCAATGGAACGATACCTGTATATAAATCAGGAAAATTGCGTTTTAAACAAGAGTTTACAGACTCTATTATGTACGAAAAGGATAGCGTTATTATTGGCTGTAAAGGAACGTTATCAGTTCAATATGCCAAAGGACCTTTTTGGGCGTCTGGTACAACATTCTATTTAATGATTGATACTGATATTGTAATCCCTAAATATTTATATTATTTATTAAGAAAAATTAATTTTAAAAAATTTAATGTGGCAGCAGGATTACCGGCTCTACGAAGGGTAGATATTGAACAAATAGAATTGGAAATTCCCTCAATATCAATTCAAAAAGAATATATTAAAAAAATAGAACATTTAGAAAGAATAAGTGATTGCAGTAGACAAATTACAAATGCGATAGAAGAGATAATTCATAAAAACATCGAACAGTTATAGTTCTTTCGGAATCGGATTCCTTGGAGAAAAGGCTCTGGAAATAATAGCTATTAAAGTTATTATTTCCAGAGCCTTTTTAAATTTTCTTTTTTTACATATTAAGAGGAGAAAAGCTGAAAGGAGTCTTAATATGAGTATTTCCGCAGAATACGACCAGCATTATATGGATAATTTCAATGCGATGATTGAACAAGAAAAACAGCGTGAGCAAGCAAGACGTAGAAAAAAGGAAGATTTATATTCCTTTTTCGAATTTCATTATGTGCCGGAGGGAGATTATACATCCAAAATTTATATCGGATGCGACATTCCTGCTAAGAAAGGAAAGATTTATACTTTTCATCATTATCAGACTGGGATAGAAGAAAGCCTGGATGCATTACCTGTGGATTTCTTTACAGCGAATAATGCGAAGAATTATTATGTCACAGCCAATGGTCTGAAAAAACGTGGAAAGAGAAATGAGAAAAATCTGTTTACATTACATAACATTGTCATTGATATCGACTGCCATAAGTATGGTATCTCAAAGAAAGACCGTGACAATGAGATTGAGAAATGTGAAGTTTATTTGCGGGAACTTTTTGATAATTCATTGGAACTGCCATCTCCAAACACTATCGTTAAAACAGGGCGTGGTCTGCAGTTATGGTGGGCAATCAAACCATTATCTGCGGCAAAGTTAAAAAATATTTATAAAGAGACAGCAGCGTATCTTTGTGACCAATTAGATGAAAAGATAAGCAAACAGTATTACCTTAATTTTCTGCGTGTAGACCGGGCAGCCTCCTTAAAAATGGCCGGTTATTTCCGTTTGCCCGGAACTTATAATTCCAAAGCAAAAAAATGGGGAGACTTTGCCTTTTTACAGGAAGACCGTCTTAATGTTGTAGACTTTTATTTTGATAAGGTTGCCTCCGGCAAAAAGAATCCGATTCCGTTTACTAACTCTAAAAAATACGCTTTAGCTGATTACCGCGAGCATATCTTGTATGCACTTTTAGAACTCCGCAGAAAAGAAGGCTGGGTAGAAGATGGGTACAGGGATACGTTTTGCTTTATCCTTTTTAATACGATATTGGAAGAGTATAGAGAGGAAAAAGCAGATGAGGCAGTAAGGAAGATGAATCGCTCTTTTTCGCATCCATTAAGTGAAAAATCTCTAAAGTCTTATCTTTCCACAAGCCGGAAGAAAGGATACAAATTTTCTAATCAGACTATCATCAATTACTTATGTATCACAAAGGAGGAACAAGATATGCTTCATTTTCATCCATCTTCCAAGAGAGAAGAGGAGCGAGAAAAGAAGAGACAGATAAAGAGAGAACGTGTACAGCTGGTCATAGAACTTGCAAAAGAAGGGCGCAGCCAGCGTCAGATAGCAAAGATGGCTGGAACTTCCCAGTCTACGGTATGCCGTATTTTAAGAGACCCGGACAAAGCCTTTGCTCCGAGAAAAACAACAGCCAATAAAACAGAAGAGAATCAAACAAGAAAAAAAGAATCCGATTCCAAACAAAGAAGAAATGATGAAACGGAAAAATCGACAGAGAAGGTAAATGGCGAAAAAGAGAATAAAGTCAGTCAGAAAAATCCTTCATATAAGAATCAGATAGAAAACGACAATACAAATGGTTATGAGAATTTGCCAATGATAAATGAGAGAAAAGCTATTGGTAACTCTGTTATAGATGAACAAGATGCTGGCGGATAATATTCCTTTTTAGTGGTAAAAGATTTGCTCTAAAAAGCCGTTTATCCAAAAAACATAAATATTAAAAGAGATGCGATGAGAGGGCAGAAACAGCACCCTCTATTTTCTATAGGGGACTGATTCATTCCGGCTAATATATTTGTTATACAGAGCAGACAGGGATAACCCTTAGTTTGCAACATACTTTTTGCAAGCATATATATGGACGGTGAGAGTATGAGGTTTGTATATTTTATCTCTTTGGTGTGTTTGCCTCCTGTAGTTGCTTGCACAAACGATAAAAAAGAATTCGATTCCTTTTTAGGAGAACTTATAGTGATATTTATTATGCTAGCAGTAGTAGCCGTTACTTTATTTTGTGTATGTCTATGGTATAATAATAGTATTAACTCCAATCAAGGGGAAAGAGCATATCGTATCTATGGATAACTTCTTGCAAAAATTCTTTTTTGTAGAGTTGTGGTACGATAAGAGTGGTCGAAAGACCGAGAAAAATTAAATAACGAAGGGAGTTTTTGCTATGAAAACAAAAGCAACAAGTAGAATCTTTAAACAGACATTTGCATGGATTTTGGCATTGATGATGGTGTTTTCCGTCTTCCCGGCAACCCAAGTAAATGCGGCAACGAAACCGAAGTTAAGTAAGACAAAGATTACAATGACAGTTGGGCAGAGTAAGAAACTTAAGGTGAAGGGTATCAGCAAGAAACGGGCCAAACGTATCAAGTGGAAATCTTCTAAGAAAAAGGTTGTTACTGTTACAAAGACCGGAAAGCTCAAAGCTCGCAAGGCAGGCAAGGCTGTGATCACTGCAAAAGTAGGCAAGAAAAAGCTGAAATGCAAGGTTACGGTTAAGAAGAAGCGGAAGAAATTTACGAAGAAAAAAAAATCGAATTCTTCGTCTAAAAAGATGTGGTTAAGCAAAACAAATGTTACTCTTCAAGCTGGTAGCGGTGTTGATTTAGTTCTACATAATGCAAAAAATGTTGTAAAATGGTCCAGCTCTAATAAAAAAGTGGCATGGGTTGAAAGAGATACTACTTATAAGAATCATGGAGCTGTGCAGGCAGTAGCAAAAGGTACAACCGTTATCACAGCAAAAGTTGATGGGAAAACTTTCAAGTGTCATGTAAAAGTTATTGCAGATGAT
>UMCO01031469.1_pt1 | contig 25513 bp, 30 predicted proteins | sample 1964251 | NCBI WGS metagenome assembly UMCO01 (sample SAMEA4835970, study PRJEB28245) | human gut metagenome | biome: gut microbiome; material: fecal sample | place: Denmark | collected 2008
AAAACAAGTTTTTCCTAAAATAATTCATTGTGCGAGAACATTTTTTCCTCATTTTAGCTTGTCACAGAGCATCGACAGGGCATTTTGAATAGCCGACTGTACATTTCCCGCTCTTCCGCGGTCTCCTTCCTGCTTCATGGTTACGATGTCATTTTTATATGCAGCGGCTATCCACACCGTACCTACCGGTTTTTCCGGTGTACCGCCACCGGGACCTGCAATACCAGAGGTGGCAACCGCACAATCCGTTTTCAGCGTTTTCATCGCACCTTTCACCATTTCGATAACGGTTTCCCGGCTCACCGCGCCGTATTTAGCCAGAGTTTCGGCGGAAACATGAAGCAAATCCTTCTTTATTTCATTAGAATACGCCACAATGCCGCCATTAAAATACTCCGAGCTCCCCGGAACCGAAGTTATCAAGGCTGCTATTCCGCCGCCGGTACAACTTTCAGCGGTGGAAAGGGACAAATCCTTCGCTTTCAACAATTCTCCTATCTCCTCTTCCGGTTTCATACCTTATTATATATAGAACCTTACAAAGTAACACGTGAATAAGCCGGAGCCTCTATCGGGCAGAAATCCTTATCCAAATACTTAAAATATCCGGTAATGGCAATCATTGCGGCATTATCCGTTGTATAGCTGAATTTAGGAATGAATATATTCCAACCATACTTTTCGGCATGCTCGCGGAAAGAGTTGCGCAAGCCGTTATTGGCCGATACACCGCCTGCAACGGCCACTTCCTTTATGTTATATTGCTTTGCGGCTTTACGCAATTTATCCATTAATATATCGACGACAGTAGCTTCCAGCGAAGCGGCCAGATCCGTCTTGTAATGTTCGATGAAATCGGGATCATCTTTCATCCAGTCCCGCAACGAATACAGGAATGAGGTTTTCAGTCCGCTGAAGCTGTAATCCAGCCCCGGAATATGAGGTTTGCTGAAAGTAAACGCTTTAGGATTGCCCTGGCGCGCAAGCTTGTCGATAATCGGTCCGCCGGGGTAACCCAGCCCCATTACCTTGGAACATTTATCAATGGCTTCACCTGCGGCATCATCGATTGTCTGTCCCAAGATTTCCATGTCATTGTAAGCTTTCACCAAAATAATCTGGGAATTTCCACCGGAGACCAGCAAGCAAAGGAAAGGAAACTCAGGCTGCACATTATCTTCACCTTCCGCTTTAATGAAATGAGCTAACACATGTCCTGTCAGATGATTAACATCCACCATGGGAATACCCAAAGAACGGGCGAACCCTTTGGCAAACGACACGCCTACCAACAAAGAACCCATCAATCCCGGACCGCGCGTAAACGCCACAGCGCTCAGTTCCTCTTTGGTAACTCCGGCACGCTTCAACGCCTCGTGCACCACCGGCACTATATTCTGTTGATGCGCACGTGAAGCCAATTCGGGCACTACCCCGCCATAAGCCTCATGAACTGCCTGGCTGGCCACAACATTCGATAGCAGGTAGCCGTCCTTGATGACTGCTGCAGAAGTGTCATCGCATGAAGATTCTATTCCTAAGATTATTGTACTCATAGTGTTTATTTACGTTTAAACGCTGCAAAAGTAGTGATAAAAGTACGATCCATAACGTATTATTTCATATTTTTGTTGGCTGAACAAAAAATTAATCGCCTATCAGAACGCTGAAAACGACAGTACGCTGGGTAATCGGTATAGTATTGGGACTCTATATCGGGATAATTTTATTGCTGAACATTCCTTATGTCCAGCACCGGATGTCCGTACTCGTAGCCCAGGAACTGAGTTCCGTACTGGGCAGCCGACTTACTGTAGGGCAGATAAACATAGGCCTGTTGAACCGAATCATCATTGATGACTTAATACTGAACGACCAATCGGGGAAAGAGTTGCTGAAAATAGGCCGTCTGTCGGCCAAGTTCGAGATACTCCCCTTGTTCAACGGAAAAATATCCATCGGAAACGTGCAACTGTTCAGTTTCAACGCCAATCTGGAAAGACCTACGCCACAGGCTGAAACCAATTTCCAGTTTATACTCGACGCTTTCGCTTCCAAAGACACCGTTAAGAAAAAGAGCAATCTGGACCTTCGCATCAACTCACTGCTGATACGTCGCGGAAGAATATCCTATGATGTCCTCTCTGCCGGAAAAACTCCGGGAAAGTTTAATCCGCAGCACGTCCGTCTGTCCAATATCCTTGCCAACATCTCACTGAAAGCGCTTCAAAGCGACTCTATCAATGCCGCCATCAAGCGGATGAGTGTTGAAGAGGAACACTCCGGCTTTGAATTGAAGAAGCTGAGCCTTAAGATAGTAGCCAACAACCAAAACATGCGGATAGAGAACTTTGCCATTGATTTACCCAACACTTCCCTGGCAATGGATACTATCCGTATGGAGTATGACAGTCTGGGTTCTCTCGGCAATTTCGCCGATGACGTCCGCTTCTCATTCCGTATGCTGCCTTCGGAAGTCGTGTTGCAGGACTTATCGGCTTTTGTACCCGCCTTCAAACCTTTCAAAGAAAAACTACGACTGGAAACGGAAGCCGACGGAACGGTCAACCAGCTTAATTGCCCAAAGCTGCTAATCTCCGCCGACAACCATTTCCTGCTGAAAGGCGATGTGTCCCTGCAAGACCTCTCACATCCTCAAGACGCTTATATATTCGGCAATCTGTCCAATTTATACGCCGATCCGGACGGCATCGCATTCTTCGTCCGCAACCTGAGCAAAGACTATAAAGGAGTTCCGCTGGCCTTACAGCATTTGGGTACGATATCCTTCCGGGGAGAAATATCCGGGTACTTCACGGATTTGGTTACCTACGGTGAAGTGCGTACGGACATAGGTACTGTAAAGACAGACGTCAAGTTCAGTTCCGATAAGGAAAAGGGATATTTCTCCTATTCCGGCGCGGTAAAGACCGCGGAATTCGAGCTGGGCAAACTGTTGGCTAACGACAAATTCGGGAAAGTAACTTTCAATATGGATGTCAAAGGCAGCCATTACGCCAAGAGATACCCGTCCGTTACGATGAAAGGGCTTGTTGCGTCCATAGATTACAGCGACTACACCTACGAAAACATCACTTTGGACGGTGAATACAAACAAGGCGGCTTCAACGGAAACGTGTCATTCGACGACGAGAACGGCGCCATACAACTGAACGGCTCCATCAACACAGCCGGCAAAATCCCGACATTCAACTTCCGCGCCGATGTCGACCATTTCCGTCCGAACACCCTTCATCTTACTCCCAAATACAAGGACACGGAAATATCCGTAAAGATAAAAGCCGACTTCACCGGAAGTTCCATTAACGACATGAACGGTGAAATCAACATTGACAGCCTGCAATACACCGCTCCCGACCAGAGCTTCTTCATGGACAACCTGCGGATTGCCGCCACTCAGAATGACGAGCGTCAGAAACGGCTGACTATCAATTCCAACTTCCTGCGAGGCACTATCGAAGGGGACTACTCCTATCAGACCCTGCCTACCAGCGTACTCAACATCATGCGGCGTTACATCCCCGCCTTGATATTGCCGGACAAGAAACCCCGGGAAACCGAAAACAACTTCTATTTCGACCTGCACGTCTACAATACGGAGATACTGTCCACCGTATTCCAGATACCGCTGAAAGTATATACCCACTCCACGCTGAAAGGCTACTTCAACGACAAAGCGCAACGCCTGCGCGTGGAAGGTTACTTCCCGCGACTGAGCTACGGAGAAAAGTTCTTTGAATCGGGAGTGATTCTCTGCGAAAATCCGGGCGAACAGTTCCAGGCAAAAGTCCGCTTTACCAACCGGAAAGCAACCGGCGCGGTGAATGTCGCTTTGGAAGCCAAGGCCAAAGACGACCAGATACAAGCCATCTTCAACTGGGGAAACAGCAGCGCCGTAACATACAGCGGCAAGCTGGCAGCCGTAACGCAATTCATCCGCCAATCATCGCAAGAAACGGATAACGATAAACAACAGCATAAACCCGTCCGCAAAGGCAAGAAAGACATTCCCGCCCTGAAGACGATTGTCAATGTGCAGGAGACGAACGTAATCCTCAACGACACTATCTGGAAGATACACCCGTCACAAATCGTTGTAGACTCGGGCAAGATACATGTCAACAATTTCTATTTCAGTCATAAAGAGCGTCATTTGCGTATCAACGGAACCGTATCCGAACAGCCGCAGGACACCGTACGCCTGAACCTGAAAGAGATAAACATAGGCTATGTATTCGACATAGCCGACCTGGGCGTCAACTTCAAAGGTGAAGCCACCGGCCCTGCATACGCCAGCGGCGTACTTAAAACCCCCGTAATGAGCACCGACCTGTTCATCCGCAACCTCGGCTTGAACGAAGGACTTTTAGGCGATGCCAACATACACGGAGAATGGCATCACGACGTAAAAGGCATCTATCTGGATGCCCGCATACGCGAGAAAGACATCGCCAAGAGCCATGTGTACGGCTACATTTACCCCATAAAGCCCACCAGCTCGCTCGATTTGCAAATCGAGGCCGACAGTACCAACCTGAAGTTCATCCACCACTATATGCAAAGCATCACGCCCGAATTCAACGGACGCGCCAGTGGCCACGTACATTTCTACGGCAAATTCAAAGCGCTGACAATGGAAGGGCGTGTGTTTGGCGACGCTTCCCTAAAGGTAGATGTGCTCAATACCACTTTCTCGCTGAAAGACAGCATACTTATCGAACCGGGCGGGCTTACTTTCCGCAACAACCGCATCTTCGACACGCAAGGACATCAGGGAAGAGCCAACGGCTACCTGCATTACCGACATTTCAAGAATCTGGAATACCGTTTCCAATTCGATGTCAACAATATGCTGGTAATGAACACCAAAGAGTCTCCCGATTTTCCTTTCTACGGCACGGTATATGGTACGGGTAACGCCACCATTGCCGGTAATGCAGCCGAGGGAGTAAACATCGACGTGGCAATGACCACCAACCGCAACACCAACTTCACCTATATGAAAGAGGGTGTCGCCTCGGCAGTCAGCAACCAGTTTATACGCTTCGTAGACAAGACGCCCCGCCGCGTACTCCAAGATTCCATCGTACTTATATCCGAGTTCGAGCAAGCCCAGAAAGAAGTCCGGGAAAAGGAAAGCGATACCGATATCCGTCTGAATCTCTTGATAGACGCCACACCGGACGCTACCATGAAAATTATCATGGACCCCATTGCAGGTGACTACATCAGCGGAAAAGGTACGGGTAACATCCGTACCGAATTCTACAATAAGGGAGATGTGAAGATGTTCGGCAGTTATCGCATCAGTCAGGGAGTGTATAAATTCAGTTTGCAGGAAGTAATCCGTAAGGACTTCATCATCAAAGACGGAAGTACCATCACCTTCAACGGACCGCCGCTCGATGCCACCCTCGACATCCAGGCCGGCTACCTCGTGAACTCCGCTTCGCTGAACGACCTTGTACCCGACGCCGGCAACTACGTCAATCAAACCAGCATCAAGGTAAACTGCCTTATGGCTCTGACCGGGCAACTCACCTCGCCGGACATCAAAATGAGCCTGGAACTGCCCAACGAGCGCGATGAAGTGCAGGCATTGGTGCGTAACTATATCCCTACGGACGAGCAGATGAATATGCAGATACTCTACCTGCTGGGTATCGGCAAGTTCTATACCCCGGAGAATGTGGATGCCACCGGCAACTCCAACATGATGTCGAGCGTACTGTCTTCCACCCTGTCCGGGCAGTTGAACAATGCGCTTTCACAGATTATAGACAGCAACAACTGGAACTTCGGCACGAACTTCAGTACCGGAGAAAAAGGCTGGACCGACATGGAATTCGAGACAATGCTCTCCGGGCAACTGCTGAACAACCGCCTGCTTATCAACGGTAACTTCGGCTATCGCGACAACCCGATGGCAAACACGAACTTCGTAGGTGACTTTCAGGCCGAATGGCTCGTAAACCGTTCTGGTGACATACGCCTGAAAGCGTATAACGAAACCAACGACCGCTACTACACCAAGACCAACCTCACCACTCAGGGCATAGGTATCGTCTTCAAGAAAGACTTCAATAAATGGAATGAGCTGCTCTTCTGGAATAAGTGGAAATTAAAAAGGTTACGCCAGCAGCAGAAACAATAGAAAAGGAAATGATGATGAAAACAATATAGACAGTCTGCGAAAGTAGCCTCGTCGGTTTGCGAGAGTAGTCATGTAAGTAAACGATAGTAGTCTCGTCGGCCAGTGAGACTACTATCGTAAAGTAACAAGGATTATTACCCCTGCTGCAACAGATTTTTAGTGTACAAACTATCGATGATACCGTCTGCCAAGCCGATGACAGGCACATGTATATATTCCGCTTTCACAACCTCTGCAATCGTGAGGAAAATCTCTGCGGCAGGCACGATAACATCTGCACGGTCGGCCTTGAGACTGAAAGCTTCCATACGCTGTTCGGGAGTAAGCGGTTGCAATTCGTCATACAAAACCTGTAAAGACTGAACGGGCAGGCGCAGTTTCTTCTTATCCTTTTTATCGGCAAGACGATACAGTTTATTGATGTTTCCCCCCGAACCGATGATATTGATTCCCTGAAAGTCAGCCGTAAGACGTTGCAAATCATCCTTCATTTGCTGCCAGCTTTCTGCCTTAACGGCATTGCTCAACATGCGCACCGTACCTATATTATAAGAAAGCGATTGTACCAGTTCACCGTTTGTCAGCAAATTGATTTCTGTACTTCCGCCGCCCACATCCACATAGATGTAATTTCCCATGCGGTCTTCCAGACATTCTATATGATTATTGTATATCATCCGTGCTTCTTCCTGCCCGTCAATCACTTCAATATTGATGCCCGTATCTTTCAGTATCTTCTTTATGATGGATTTTCCATTCTTCGCGTCGCGCATGGCAGACGTGGCGCACGCACGATAATCCGTCACCTCGTATATTTTCATCAACTGGCGGAAAGCTTTCATCAAGCGGCGCAGTTTCACGGCTTTCACATCGGAAACCTCTCCCAAAGCGAAAACATCAAAGCCCAATCGCAACGGAACGCGAAGGAGCATCGCTTTGGAAAGACGCTTGTTCACCAGATTTTCATCCTCTTTCACCTTTTTAATAAGTAGCCGCACAGCATTAGAGCCGATGTCGATAGCGGCATAACATTTTCCATTCATTCTTTTTACTTATAATGCTTTTTATTCCTTATAACTTTTATAAAGTTCCTCTTGCGAACGGAACGGCACATCGTTTTCTGTAGTCCAAGGACGATTCTCTCCGTTTCCGTCGACAATGCTTCCCTGACAATTATCGCAAAGCCCGAATTCGATGACTTTACGCAAGTCGGCTTTAATCAGCGGATCGTACACGGGAGTCACTACTTCCACCCTATTGTCCAGATTGCGCGGCATCCAGTCGGCAGAACCGATAAAGGTTTTATCCTCTCCACCCGCAGCAAAGATGAAGATACGAGAATGCTCCAGATAGCGGTCTATAATGCCGTTGATACATATCGTATCACTCACACCGGAAATACCCGTCATCAGGGAACAATTGCCACGTACCAGCAGTTTGACAGGCACACCGTTGGCGGAAGCCTCATAGAGTTTCTTTACCATAGCCGTATCCGTGATATGGTTTATCTTGACAAGGATATAAGCCGGTTTGCCCGCCTGCTTGTTCTTGATTTCATCGTTTATCAGCTTTACAAACTTCTGCTTCATCTCATTGGGCGAAACCAGCAGTTCTTTGAAACGCACAGGTGAATAGGGCTTCTCGATGAATATAAATACGGAATTGACATCGTGCACCACATTGCGTGCGGCAGTCATCAACATATAGTCGGTGTACATACGTGCATTCCCCTCGTGAAAGTTTCCCGTACTGATGCAGGCTATATCATTTCCTGTTTTCATGCCGATATGGGTAATCTTGGAATGTACTTTCAGACCTTCCACTCCGAAAATTACATGGATGCCCGCATCCTGCATCTTCTTAGACCAACCGATGTTGGAAGCTTCGTCAAAGCGCGCCAAGAGTTCGATAACCACCGTTACCTTTTTCCCGTTGCGGGCGGCACAGATAAGGGCTTTCACCACCTTCGAATCTTTAGCAAGACGATAGAGCGTTGTCTTGATGCTTTTCACTTCTTTGCTGACCGCCGCTTCCTGCAACACTCGGATATAATAATCAAAGCTGTGATACGGTACATGGATAAAGCGGTCGCCTTTCTGTATCAGCTTCAGCAGACTCTCGTTGCCGTCCAGTTCCGGTTTTACGACAGGCTCCCATGCGGGATATTTCAAATCCTTGCGGCCGCAATCCGGAAACGACATCAAATCCTTGTGGTTGTGATAACGTCCGCCGCCCAATACCGTATCCAACTTATCCAAATTCAGCTTGTTCATTACACGCTTCAACAAGTCTTTCGGCATGTCGGCATCGTAAATCACCCGCAGGGCATCACCTTTCTTGCGGCTTTTCACTCCTTTGGATATTTTTTGCAGCATGCCGTTGCGCAAGTCATTGTCTATCTCCATTTCCGCATCCTTTGTAAACTTAAACGCATACGCCTTGAAAAAGACATAGTTCAGCCCGGAGAATATCATCGGCAGGCAGTAGCGGATTACATCGTCCAAATACATCAGATAGCTCCCGCTTTCCTTATCCGGCAAACGCACAAAACGCCCGCACTCGGCTACGGGAAGCGCAATCAGTGCATAATCAAAACTTTTCCTACCTTCGGCCTGCATCTTGACAGCCAAATAGATGTGCTCATCCGTTTCATCCGTCAGCTGCCTGACTGCCGAAAGCCATACGGGACTGACAAAACCGCTCAACTTTTGGCGGTAGAACTGACGCACGAACAGTTGCTGTCCTTCATCCAGCTCGTCCTCTTTCAGCAGGAAGATGTTTTCCTCACGCAACAGCCGGGTTACCTCATAGATGGCGTGCTCATATTCTTTGGCATACTTGTTATTCAGTTTGTTGATTTGCTTGATAAGCTGGCGAGCATGCTCGCGCTCCGAACGCAGGCTTTTATCCTCGCACTCGGCAATGCGACCGAGCGTAGCCATGCGGACACGGAAAAACTCATCCAGATTATTGGAATAAATACCGAGAAAGCTCAACCTCTCCAGTAAGGGTACCTGCGGCTTAGCAGCTTCCTGTAGGATGCGCCGGTTGAAGTACATCCAACTCAAATCGCGGTCTACATACGCTTCTGATAGTGTCTTCTTATTAATCATCTGTATATATTTATCAATGATTTGCGGGCAAAAGTATGCAATAAGTATTACAATACCATGCCGGACATATTACAATATGAATAAGGAAAAACCGGAGAGGGATAGTGTGACAAGCACATAGCCGCCTCTATATGGTGCATTATCTGTCGGTCGCAGCTTTGCACCCAATAACGGAAATGCGCGTCCGGCTTATAATTCTCGGAAAAGTTCAGCAACCGCCGCAAATCGAATTCGTCAGAAACAACGCCCGCTCCTGTACGGGCGGCATCGTATGCGTTACAATCCTGCTCGATATGTGCGGGAACCATCAGTAAAGGCTTGCCCAGATACATCGCTTCGCAAACCGATTCAAACCCTGCGGTTGTGGCATACGCCTTGCAACCCGCCATATAGTGAAGAAACTTCATATCGTCAATCTGATGAAAACTCAGCGTACCATCTACCTTACACACTTCCGCTTCATCCTGCTTGTCCCAAAAGAAATGAAGCGGCACTTCCGGATGTTCCCTATGCCACGCCTTTATGTTTTCGCCGAAACCGGCATTCACCATATATCCGTGCAGATAATCACCCTCTACGCTCTCGCAGGAAAGCACTTCACGGCGAAGCAGCGGCGGTACGACATGAATACGGGCACGTTCATCGTCTTCCATTTCACGAAAGGAGAGCGCAAGCTTTTGGGATGCTCCTATGCAGGTGAGCCGGGTGAAGAAACGCAGAAGCCACAAACCGCACCGGCTCTTGGCGGGAAATTCGAAATCGCGATGCAGAAAGAGGTACTGGTGACCGATACTGATTTGAGGCACGGACGGACGAAACGCCAGATAAGTAAGTCCGGCCAGCAGTTCATAAAAGTTAATGACCAGTTCCGCGCCGGTTTCCTTGATGCGCCGATGAATGTAGCGCATACTTTGCAGATAGGCCGGTACTTTGACAAGGTTGTACGCCACACTGCGCGACAGGCTCACCCGCTTATTGGCAGGTGTCGGCAGAAAATTCGGACTGAGAAAGCGCTTTACCGGAGCCTGAATACTGCGATTGAAGAACCCGGGCAGATGACGGGAATTGCTTTTACCCACCAGCACTTCCGCTACTTCATGTCCGTTGCGGCGCAGAAGCCTTTCCATGGCAATGGCTTGGGTGAGATGTCCCCGCCCCTCTCCTTGAACAATAAAAAGAACTTTCATCTTTGTACAGTTTGTATATTGTTTACTTTACACGTTTTCGGTAAAAGCCACGCCGGCGTCGCACAGGCATGACTTCAAGAGAATTTATGGAATTGTTATACGTAAAAAGGATGAAATATCTCTGTATAGTGCATTTATACGAATTCCTCAACCATATACATATCGCTGACGAATTCGTCTACAAGTTGTTCCAGATTCTCACAAGCTTCATCCGGCGTGTCGCCATAGGCGCTGCACAAAGGATTATTCATAAAATAGGCATAAAAGCCACCGCCGGCAGCCGCCTCTACGGTGTAATCGTTTCCATTCGGTTTCATGTTCATATCTCTTTTCTTTTTGATGATACAAAGATGTCCGAAAGCTGTTTCAGATGTATGTGGGGAAGGTTACAATTTTATCTCACAAGGATAAAAAGTTATCCCGGGGAGAAAGAAAGTTATCTTACGACGTATATCTATTTTCCTCACGGGATAAAAAAAATCATCCCGTGAGATGAACGGATTCGTCTCACGGGATGAGTTGATTGGTACCGCGGGACGAAAAAATCCGTTCCGCAGGATGAAAATGTCCGATTAATAAGAACGTGCGAATATCACGCGGCAGGCAGACGGCTTACCGGTAACCATACATTTGCCCGGCTCCTTATCGCCCGGTACGAAAGATTCAAACGGAATACAGCGGATGGTAGCTTTGGTTTCTTCCTTTATCTTCTCTTCGGTCTCGGTTGTACCGTCCCAGTGAGCCAGGATAAAGCCGCCCTCTTCAATCTTTTCCTTGAACTCGTCGTAGCTGTCTACCACAGTAATGCGGCTGTTGCGATAATCCAACGCTTTCTTATAGATATTTGCCTGAATTTCTTCGAGCAGGTCTTTTACGTATTCTTCGATACCGTCGCAAGAACGGGTTTCTTTTTCCAGTGTATCACGGCGCATCACTTCCATTGTATTGTTCTCCAGGTCACGACCGCCCATAACCAGACGAACAGGTACACCCTTCACCTCGTAATCGGCAAACTTGAAGCCCGGACGCTTGTTGTCGGCATTGTCGTACTTCACCGAGATACCCATTGATTTCAGTTTGGCTACGATACCGGCAATCTTCTCGTCAATCTTGGCAAGCATTTCGGCATTCTTATAGATAGGCACGATAACTACCTGTATCGGGGCCAGGTGTGGCGGAAGCACCAGACCGTTATCATCGGAATGTGTCATGATAAGCGCACCCATCAAACGGGTAGATACGCCCCAGGAAGTAGCCCATACATATTCCAGCTTATTCTCTTTATTGACGAACTGTACATCGAAAGCTTTGGCGAAATTCTGTCCCAGGAAGTGGGAAGTACCGCTCTGCAAGGCCTTACCGTCCTGCATCATCGCCTCGATAGTATAGGTATTGAGAGCGCCTGCAAAACGTTCGTTGGCAGATTTCACACCCTTAACGACGGGCACTGCCATGTATTTCTCGGCAAACTCACCGTAGACGTTCAGCATACGTACCGCTTCTTCCTCGGCTTCTTCGCGAGTGGCGTGCGCCGTGTGGCCTTCCTGCCACAAGAACTCGGCAGTACGAAGGAACAGACGGGTACGCATTTCCCAACGGAATACGTTTGCCCACTGGTTGCACAGGATAGGCAGGTCGCGGTACGAATTAATCCAGTTCTTATAGGTGTTCCAAATGATAGTTTCCGAAGTGGGACGGATGATGAGCTCCTCTTCCAGCTTTGCGGCGGGGTCTACCACTACGCCGCCGCCATTCGGGTCGTTCTTCAGACGATAGTGCGTTACTACGGCACACTCTTTGGCAAAGCCTTCCACGTGTTCCGCTTCGCGGCTGAGGAATGATTTCGGGATAAGTAAGGGGAAATAAGCGTTTACGTGTCCTGTTTCCTTGAACATATCGTCCAGCTGACGCTGCATCTTCTCCCAAATTGCGTATCCGTAAGGCTTGATTACCATACATCCGCGCACAGCCGACTGCTCTGCCAAATCGGCCTTTACCACCAACTCGTTGTACCACTGAGAATAATTCTCGCTACGTTTGGTCAGGTCTTTCAATTCTACTGCCATTCTATTTTGTTTTTAAAGTTTTCTATTCGGATTCATTAAACGGAGTGCAAAAGTACAAATTTCTGTGCGAAAAGTGTTTATTGTGTAATCACTATTTTTTGCGGAGTTTATAAATGCAGGCTTTTTTCCCGTAACACCCCGTCATAACCTATCGGTTACAGTAAGTTAATAATCATGCGGAAAGGATGTTAACTTATTACATACTAAGAAGTTAATATCATATCATTACGAAGTTAACATCGTATGGCTTGTTGTATTAACTAACATAAGCAAATAAAAAAGGCAGCTACTTTATTAGTAACCGCCTAATTCTCAGACAGAGCGGAAAACGGGACTCGAACCCGCGACCCTCAGCTTGGGAAGCTCTTTTTTACTGCATCTATAATACTATATATCAAATATTTATTTTACATACAAAAACAATTTGCATACAATTTGCATAACAAGATTACTGCGTGTCATATTACAAACTTATGCAGCCGTTCCAATCTCATGCAAAAACTCCGGAGCTAAATCTGCCCCATTTGCCCATTCTATAGTTGTGTGCGTCAATCCGTATTGGATGAACTTATCCTTATCCAACAATTCCCCAAACACTTCTCCTGTAAGGTATGGTTTTAAATCAACCTTTTTTTTGCTTCCGTCACTGAACGTTACAAGAAGCTCATAATCTTTGATATAATCTACATCTACTACTCGTAACATAAGTTTCTACATTATGGGCTTTACAATGTCAACTCTCAATCCGAGTGCATCAATAATGCGAAAAAACAAACCGGCTCCGGGTTCAATCAAGCCATTCTCTATTTTTGATATGTAAGACTTGTTTGTCCCTACCTTCTTTGCAAGCTCTGATTGTGTCATTTTCGCCTCCTTTCTTGCATCAAGAAGTATCTGACTGGTATAAAAAGCATATGCATCATCTTCCGCCTTCGCACGTTCAGGGCTTCCTTCCTTCCCGAATTTTGCATCTAATACTACATCATAATCTACAATCTGATGATTATTTGTCTCCATAATACGCCTCCTTTATTTTTAGTGCCTTTTCTATTTCTGCCACTGGTGTTTTTTGAGTTTTCTTCTGAAAGCCATTAAACAGTACTACTATTGCCCCATCATCAAATATAAAGAATACCCGATAGATATTGCTATTGTATTCAGTCCTCAACTCATACAATCCATCTCTAATTAGTTTCACAAACTTTTTAGGCAATCTATCCTGAGTTTTCAGAAGAAGCAGACCATATTGTACCTTTTCTTGCTCTTTCTCTGTTAAAGTAGCCATAAATGCCTCAAAATACCCACCATATGTTCTTATCTTACGTTTCATAGTGCAAATATACAAAAAGTTTCCTTATATAGTAACTTTTATTAGTTTTCTTCTATTTGGGGGATAATCCTTTTTAGATTGGAGCAAATCGGGATTTCCGTTTTTTCTCATTGCATCAGGTTCTGAAAGTTCACCTTTCTTTCGCTTTCAATTCCACTTCGAACTCCTTTCCGCAGTTCGGGCACGTGATAGAGGCTCCATCGCTTTTGGGCTGAATTTCTTCCGGGGATGCGAACAGTTGCCACATGGGGACGTCCAAAACTGATGCAAATTTCTTAATAGTTTCCAATGTGGGATTTTTCATTAAACCATTAAGATTTTGTTTTTTTATTCCCAATAATTCTGAAAAAGCCGTTTTGGTTAAGCCCTTTTCTTTTAGTAATGCTTCAATATTATCCATATTAATACGTTTTAATGTTACAAAATTACTCATTCCTATATTAGTAATATTATTCACATTACTAATTAATGTTAAGATAAAGATAAAGCATTACTCGTTTCTTGCTTAGTAATGGTTTAAACATTACCTTTGCATCATCAAAGTTAAACAAAAAGCTATAAGATATGAAACGTTACAATTTAAGCAAGATAATGAAAGAAGCCCATCAGATAAAGAAGTACATGAAACTGTATTCTCTTACTCATGGAGTAAAGAATTGGGCGGACTGCCTTAAACTTGCCTGGGTTAACGAAAAGAAGCGTGCGTCTGATGAGGAAACAAAAAACGCAGAAAAAGAAGCGATGGAAGCTTCTTTAGCCGAACCTGCAAGACGCAGCGTTTATGATGATTTATCAATCCCGACATCCGCTTACTATACCAATAACAACAAAGGACGTTTCGGTTCCCATTACGTAGGTGACTAATTTAATATATTATATCATGGAAGAAAACAGACAACTTGTAGGCAATATTTGCGCCTCTATTGAAGAACTTGGTAATGTGATAGTAGATAATGTAACTGCATCACACAAAGATTATGAAATAATGATTGCTTCTTTGGATAGGTCAATAGCTGAAATGAAGAAAAGATTAGGAAATGTATTGCCACGTAAACAAGCATAGACGCACGTTGAGGTTTCGACCAACGTTCACGTTACGATGCCCCGCCAGCAATACGGCTGGCGGGTTTCTTGAATATCAATTATTCATTGTTCATAAGAGGGGCACATTTGCACCTATATTTTAATAGGAAAAACATAACTCTTAAACATTACTTTTTGGGAATTATTGCTATATTTGCATTGCATTGGGTTGTTCTTATGGAAATTAGAATTAATCAGAGGATTAAGATATAGAAAGCTGTGTAGGTCACAACCCCCTGCATGGCTTTCGCCTTTTTATCTCCGTATAAAGAAATACGGTACATCCTCGAACGAAAAGACTTTATTATGGACAGCATTCAAATTTTTAAGAATGAGGCTTTCGGTGAAGTTAGAGTAGCCGGAACAAGTGAAAAACCTTTATTTTGCCTTGCAGATGTTTGCAAATCTTTAGGGTTGCGAGTAGATGCAGTGCAATCAAGATTATCAGATGCCCCCATTCGGATTGGGGTCACTGATTCTCTTGGAAGAGAACAGCAAATGAATTTCGTTAACGAAAAGAGCTTGTACAAAGTTATCATGCGTTCAGACAAGCCGCAAGCAGAACCTTTTCAAGACTGGGTATGCGGTGAAATCCTTCCTTCAATCCGCAAACACGGCATATACGCCACTGACAATGTTATAGACCAAATACTGAATAATCCGGATTTCGGTATTGAACTTCTCACTAAGTTAAAAGAAGAACGGTCGGCACGCATCGAAGCGGAAAAGCAAGTAGCTGTGCTTACTCATGTTAATAAGACCTATACATGCACGGAAGTAGCTAAAGAGTTGGGGCTTAAATCGGCAATTGAACTCAATAACCGTTTAAAAGAACTTGGTGTACAGTATAAAGTTAATCAGACATGGGTTCCATACACCAAGTACGCAACTCTTGGTTGGTTTGATATAAAGCAAGAGGTTGCCGACAACGGTCATATTATCTACCATAGAAAGATTACCGGAATTGGCAGACAAGGCATAATCAACCTTATTAATCCTTAGTTAAACGTACTGCCGCTAAACTAATGATTTTGCGGCAGTACGTTTACTGTATAATCTTTATTCTGTAACTTTCCGTATCTTATTAATTGCGTCATATTCAGAAAAGTCGATGCTATATCCTTCTCCTAACTTAGACAATTCATATTTGTATTTTTCAACCAACTTAGGGTAATTTTCTTCAAAGTCCAGCTTTAATTCAGAAATCTTAATTAATTCCTCAACATATAAGCGTTGATATATTTCAAAAGCCCTATCTTTATTCCCAAGTATAATTTGTTTATGAGCTTCATTAAAACTATTAACAGTTTTATTTTTAATTTTTCTTACATCATTAGTCATTCCCCATATTTTGAAGAATAAAATAATTTGTAATACCCCAAATACAATAACGATGATTGAAGTAAAAAATGCAATATTTTCCATAATGATATATTTTTTAAATTATATGATTTTTATTGTTTTCTAATTCTGAGATAAATTTACTGACACGTATTCTTGTTTGCACGTTTTTCCTCTTGCTTTTTCTCATATTCTTTCGCTTCTTTCCTTTTTTGGGCTAATATTTTATAGCACTTATCAATAGATTTCGATTTAAATTTTATTTTATCAATTTCTGATTCTATACTATCAATTGTTCTAATATCATTCCCCAAACCCCATAAATAAGATTCTATAATTTCTAAGAAATATGCCGCTTTTTCCTCTGTGAAGTTTAAATTTAGAGCTGCCACACAAGTCCTTATTGTCGGAAAGAAAGAACCTGTATTACCCCCTATCCCATTACTGTATCCTCTATAAAACATATCCTCGGCAATGGCATCCTTGCTACTATTCGACATCATAGCTATTTTCTTATCAACATCAATTGTGTTATAGATTTGCCATGCAACTAAGAAACCAACTAATAGAGATAAAGCCCCTACTATCACTCCCATATAATCAAAACCTAAATTACACTCTTCATAAGATATATATCGTGGATAAGTTCGACATAAAGCAGCTATGGAAAGTATAAAGGAAACGACTGATATGCCGTAAATTATAATACGTTCAAATTTCCCCATATCATTATTCTTTTATTTATCTTATAATTTATAGTTATCTTTATACTCTTCAATCAGTCTAATGGCTGTGCTTATTCCCCATGCAATGCTGGTTCCCGAATGATACTGCGCATTATACCCAGAAATAGGGTAATACATCTTACCATCTACAATATTTCCATACAAACATTCAAAGCCTGTAATTATCCCTATTACTACAACAGATTGTGTTATTTCGTTGAAATAAAAAACTGGACCTCCAGAGATACCCGGGGAACTTGTTCCGTCTATAAGAAAATAGGGACTTTTATTCCTTATCATTATAGCCGATAATATACCCTTCTTTATAAATAAAGTTGGAGTTGTATTCTTCCCATTTATATTTGGAAAAAAAGGATAACCACAGTAATACAATTCTTGTCCTTGATAAACATTAGTAGAATATTGAATTTTTCCAATATCTCTATCTGTATTATCTTCCATGCAAAACACAGCAACATCCGGGTTTTCCTCTACCGCAATAATTTTTATAGCTACGTCTTCATATATTTTTTCCTTATTACGTATTTTGCATGTATTATTCGCTATGTTTTTAAGGACATGCCCTGCCGTAATAAAAAATAATTTACCATTATAATCAAAAGCAAAACAAGTCCCCAACTCCTCATATTCTTTACCTTCCTCGTCTTGGGTCTTTTTTGTGACTTTGATGTTGTATGTAGATTTTGAGATTATATCAAAAAGATTAGTATTTGCCTTCATCCTTATTTAATTTTTCAATTTTAAAAATCCATTCTCATCCACATACACCACAAATTCTTTTGAGGCAGGTTCTTCTTTGGTTACGGTATCGCCTTTTAACATGTAGCCTTCTCCACGCATCAGCCATTCTGCCGACAAATTCGCATAAGCATTAAGAATACTAACTATTACCTTAGATGACGGTTCTGTATTCCTTGAAAACATAGAAGCAATCACAGATTGCGTTATCCCTATACTTTTTGCAAATTGATTGTCGCTAATCTCTAATGAGTTCATAAACTCTCTAATTCTTTGATTGATAATTGCTTTCATAATAACAAAATGTTTATCAATGTTAAATATTGCATTTGCGATAAAATAATTAAATACAACTATTGCATTCTATCACATTTGCGTTATCTTTGCATCATCAAACGATAGATAATACCGTTTTAAGCAAACCATTTTAGAATAATTAGTAAAAGTATTTTAATGATATGGAGAAAACAAGTTTTGTGACAAAAAAAACGTTAACAGAAACGTTTCGGAGATTGCCCATAGGCGGTGAGATTACGGTAAAGACCCGTGACTTCAAGTTCAACACGGCAAAAACAGCCAAGTATAATTTGAGAAAGGAAGGCATCGAAATCAAACTTACGGAAAGAGGAATGATTGATGAGTATAAGGCGACAAGATTAAGCTAAGGAGGAATGATTATGAATGCGAATAAAATATCAAAACAGATCACCGTATTTACAATAGGGTTTATCGGGTTCTTCTTCCTTCTCGGAATTGCAGGTAAATCAGATTATAATCAGGAAGTCATATACAACATGACAGAAATGGCCTACAATGCTATCGTTGATTCTCTCGGTGAAGGTTGTAGCGATACTCAAATCGTAAAGACTTATTTAAGTAACAAAGAATATTACGACAGTCTAAGTTGGTAAGTTATGGGAAGGCAAAAAAAGATAGGAAAGGTGGAACCCGTACAAAAAATATGGCTCTCCGCCAAGGAAGCAATGGCATATTTAGGGTGCAGCATGGACTTGTTGGAAAAACTAAGGAACAATGCCGAAATATCATTTTCTAAATATAACAACCGTACCATTTGGTATGATTTAAAAAGTATTGAAAGATTTATAGAAAGAAATCGTGTTGTGTAAAACAACTCTTCTTCCCTCTTATCTCAGCCAGGCAGAGTGTCGCCTCGGTTATTATTCGTGAAAGTTTAGTTATTTCCGGTCTGTGTATTCCGGTGGTGAAGGTCGCACGTTCGAATCGTGCAGAGGGAGCATTATACATAGTTCTTTGACGTATTGAATGTGAAATGAGGTTTAAGTATCTGATATTTAGACTTATTTCAATATAGCCGAGGATTACGGATAGCGGAAACGCGGAGATTTCGTATAGGCTTGGTTATCGTGATTGTCTCTTCGCACCGAAATGTCCTACGGTAGAGAGTATGCGGTTTGGGCGTCCGTATCGCAAGAGACAAAGGTCATAAAGACAACATAAGCGTCCGATACAGTCTTAAATCGGTATAAAGTATGCGGTGGTAATGAAAGGCGGCCGTACACGCTTATTATATATAGCCAACGGTATGCGAGATGCAGGAAATCGGATTTCCCCGTTGGCGCAAATGAAAAACTATTAAATATGAATGAATTGCATATTTCTCCGGAACGTCACAACAGGAACCTTGTTACCGGAAGATTCTTAAAAGGTTGTATTCCTCACAACAAGGGGAAATCAATGGGTTACCATTCCAAACTCTCACAAAAGAGAAGTCTTGCCGGCCTTGCCAAAGGCCGTGGGGCATGGCATAAGACCGGAGCCGGAATGAATAAAAAGAGCGTGGTTTTGATAAAAGACGGACGTCTGTGTGGCGTATTCCCTTCCATTCAGGCAGCAGGCAGTGCGTTAGGCGTTAGCCCATCTTTGGTAGGCAGGGTATGTAGAAAGCTGCGTAATAACCACACGGCGAAAGGGTTTCAATGTTTTTTTGAAAGCGATAACAGTTGGTGTGATTTAATCAAATGAGTATGGATAGTAATAGACAAAATATCTTAACCAATTATATTTCCTACCTGTACACAACGGGTAGAACTTATGATACTGTCGGCAAATACATCAAATATGTAACGGATTTTTTAGAATCGACCAAGGAAGTGAACCGTCGTGGCTATCTGAATTACAAGCGTGAAAATGCTGATGTCATGGTGCGTCATTCATTAATGTGTCCAGCTATATGCGATTTATTATCCTTTCTCAACATCGGATATGGGAAGAGAGAAAAGACGGTGAAACCTTTGGAGAAACTGGATGTCATTTCGGAGAAAAACAAGAAACAACTCCATGATTTCATCATATGGCTGACCGACAACAATGATTACTCTTCTCATACAGTTGATATATATTACACTTCTATGAAGAAATATTTCGAATATGCCAATGAGGTCAATATGGATAATTGCAGAAGGTTTATAAAAAGCCTTGAAGAAGAAAAATTATCTCCCGCTACTATCCGTCTGCGTATTACGGCAATCGAGAAGTTTTCTAAATGGATGAAAAAGCCTATTGAGCTGAATCGTCCCAAAATAAAACGCAAACTTGATGTGAACAATGTTCCGACAGAGGAGGAATACAACCGGCTGTTGGAATATCTTAAGACAAAAGCTAACAGAGATTACTATTTCTTTATCAAGGTTCTGGGCACAACAGGTGCCCGTCTGTCGGAGTTCCTCCAGTTCACGTGGGAAGACATGGCAGCGGGCGAGGTTACGCTTCGAGGCAAAGGTAATAAATACCGTCGCTTCTTTTTCCAAAAACAGTTGAGACAGGAAGCAATGGCATACATGAAAGAGAATGGTAAAACGGGGCTTCTCGCTGTTGGGAAATTCGGTGCGTTAACTCAACGAGGTTTTTCACAGCATTTGAAAGCATGGGGCAAACATTGCGGTATCGATTCAAGGAAGATGCACGCGCATGCTTTCCGGCATTTTTTCGCTAAAATGTACCTGAAAAAAAGCAAGAACAAGGATGTCGTTCAACTGGCCGACCTTCTCGGTCATGGTAGTGTAGACACAACAAGAATTTACTTACAAAAAAGCTATGATGAACAAAAAAGAGATTTTAATCAAAGCGTTACGTGGTAGTGTAGCGCAGCTCAATGAGCTGTCAACCATGACTGAAGGGATAAATGTTTATAATGCCACCGGGCATGTTGACACGGAGTTTCTCATAGAAGCGCTATCCTGCGTCAATACCTTCATGGATGCGAGCAATACGGTTGTTCAAAAAATATCTTCACTTTTAGCGCCGGACGCTCCAACGGACGAAAAGAAAAAACAGGCTGATGAAGGTAAGAAATGGAATGTGGAAGATATACTAAAACATTGTACTCTTGAGGACAGTGTTCTTAAACTTCCGAAAGTACAATTTAATAAAAAATCCTATGCTGAAGCCAAGAAGTGGATTGAGGAAGCCGGCGGTTCCTGGCAAAGTGGAAAAATACAGGGTTTTACATTCCCGTTCAATCCAGAGAGGGTGTTTTCTATACTGAAAGAGGGCAAGCGATGCAATCTTCAGCAGGAATACCAGTTCTTTGAAACGCCGGCTGAGGTGGCGGACTGGCTGGTCATGCTTGCCGGTGGAATAAATGAGGCTGATACAGTACTGGAGCCGAGTGCCGGCCGCGGTGCTCTCATTAAAGCCATTCATAGGGCTTGTCCTTCCGTAACAGTAGAATGCTATGAGTTGATGCCGGAGAATAGAGAATTTCTTTATTCACTTGATAATGTGATAATACTTGATGAGGATTTCACGAAAGATAGCGTAGGAAGCTATACCAAGATTATCGCCAACCCGCCTTTCTCAGGCAATCAGGATATAGAGCATGTGAGGATTATGTATAAGCTTTTGGAAAAAGGTGGAACGCTCGCAGCCATTACCAGCTCTCATTGGAAAATTGCTTCGGAAAAGAAATGTGTTGATTTTCGCAACTGGTTGGAAGAGGTACATGGAGAAGTATTTGAAATCGGCGCCGGAGAATTCAAGGAAAGTGGGACATCTATAAGTACAATGGCGGTAGTGATAAGGAAATAGCGATACTCCCTTCCCGTCAAATTCGGGCACGCTGAAAAGCCAAACACGTATTGTTGCGTTGAAGGGAGCAAAAGCCCGTGAGGGTGAATAATCCATACAATTTAATATAAACAGTCCCGTCCACGTGCTGGTCGGGAAACACTGCGACATGGCGGAATGGTAGACGTAATACACTCTATGATAGGAAGGTCAAACCTTAGATGTGTGGAGCTTGACAACTCGTCCCGGTTCGAATCCGGATGTCGCAACATATTTGAAAACCCATTAATAACAATTATATGAAAACATTACAATTAAGTGAACAAAAAGCCCGTGAACTATATCGGAGCGGTTCAAAAGAACTAAAAACAGTATTGGAAGAATCCTTTGGAAAGGATTTCTTTTCACAAGACGTTACAGAAAGAGTGAAAACCTACCTTGATGCTTGCCACGAGTTGGGAAGGGAACCACTCGATGAGAAAAAGCTATTGGAGTTAGGCTTGACGGAACACGATATTGCTTACCAAAAGCTGACTATCGTTACGGAAGCTCTAAATGAAGGTCAGAAACTTAATGTATGCGATGCTAACGTGAAACGCTGGTATCCGTGGTTCAAGCCTAATGGATCTCCTTCCTCTTTCGCTTTCTACGCTTCGACTTGCGCTTCTGCGTTTGCGGTTGCGGGTGGCGGGTCTCGCCTTTGTTTGAAAAGCGAAAAGCTTTCCAATTATTGCGGGAAGCAATTCATTGATTTGTGGAAACAATTTATTCTATAACCCTATAAACTTACAATTATGACTTTAAATGTAGATAAAAAGAACGCTTTAAAGGCTTGGAGAGAAGCGGACAATAAAGGAAAGCAGATGCTTGAAAATCTATACGGCAAAGAAATATTTGCCAATCAAAACGTAATGGATAGAATCAAAACGTTTGAAGACGCAATGGAAGAAACAGGAAGAAAAGGTGTCCCTGATTTTTCAGATTTGCCCAAAGACATGCGCAAGCATTTCATTGCGTTATATAAAATGGAAGTTATTACGGAAGCTCTGAATGAAGGCTGGAAAGCAGACTGGGATAACTCGGATGAGAACAAGTATTATCCCTATTTCATTATGTCTCCTTCCTCTTTCGCTTTCGGCGTTTCGGCTTGCGCTTATGCGTGTGCGTATGCGGGTAGCGGGTCTCGCCTTTGTTTGAAAACACGCGAACTTGCGGAATATTCGGCAAAACAATTTATTGACATTTGGAAAGACATCCAGATAGGATAAGCATACAAAGGTCGTCTGCCCTTGTCTCCTTCCTCTTTCGCTTTCAACGATTCGAATTACGATAATGCGTATGCGAATGCAGGTAGCAGGTCTCACCTATGTTGTAAAACTTCAAAGGGCAGAAACCTCACCTCTTGGTGGAAAACAACAATTCAAACGGTGTTGGTAGGTTTAACCCGAAAACTCTTATTAGAAAACAAAGGCTATGAAACGCTTTGGGAATTTATATCATCGCATCTATGATATAGATAATCTTTATCTTGCTTATTCTAAAGCTAAAAAGGGCAAAGGAAAAACGTATGGAGTTATTCAGTTTGAGAAAGATTTGGATAACAACATACTTTCCTTGCACAAAGAATTGTCGGAAAGAAGCTATATCACTTCTCAATACACGACTTTCATTATACATGACCCAAAGGAGCGTGAGATATACAGGCTACCATTTCGTGACCGTGTTGTGCATCACGCTATAATGAACATCCTTGAAGATATATGGACACCGATTTTCATTTCACACACTTATTCCTGTATCAAAGGAAAAGGCATTCATGGAGTGGTTAAACATTTGAAGAAAGACCTGAAAGATGCTGATGGAACAAAATATTGTCTGAAAATGGATATTCGCAAATATTATCCGTCAATAGACCACTCCATACTAAAACGTATCATACGTAAGAAAATAAAAGACATAAAGGTGCTTGCTCTTCTGGATGGTATTATAGATTCAGCACCTGGTGTTCCTATCGGTAACTATCTTTCCCAATTCTTTGCGAATCTATATCTTTCTTATTTCGACCATTGGATTAAGGAAGAAAAGCGAATGCCATATTATTACAGATATGCCGATGACATGGTGATACTTTCCAGCAGCAAGAAAGAGTTACACAGTATTCTTCTTGAAATCAACTCATATCTTAATGAGAAACTGCACCTGCAATTAAAGGGCAACTATCAGATTTTTCCGGTAGATAGCAGGGGAATAGATTTCGTGGGATACGTATTTTTTCATACGCATACATTGATGCGGAAATCCATAAAGAAAAACTTTTGCCGCAAAGTATCTGCATTAAACAAAAAGAATATAATCCCACATGATTACAAAATGGCAATCTGTTCATGGCTGGGTTGGGCGAAGCATTGTAATTCTAAGCACCTTATTAAAAAGATTATTAAGAATGAAAAGATTCAGTGAATTAGGAATTGAAATTGATGCAGACCGACATATATTTCCAGTTCCGCAGGTTTCAATAACCGATATTCTTAACTGTGAAATTGAAATACTTGATTTTGAATCGGGTGTAAAAACACAGCACGGTTCAGACAGATATGTAGTAAAAATAAAGCATGAAGGTACGGAATGCAAGTTCTTTACAAACTCCATTCCTATTAAAGAAGCTTTAAGCAAGATTTCCAAAAAAGACTTTCCGTTTATTACAACTATCAGAGTAAAGAAGTTGGGAGTTGGGAACAGCAAGATGTACTATTTTACTTAACCAAATTCAGCCGCAGAAAAGGTCAGTGCTACTACCGCACTAAAAGCCGTGAGAGAAGCGAAGTGCGCACCGTTTCCCTTTAACCTTGTGCGGGCGGTTTAAAAACATAAGACGATGAAAGACGAACTGGAAGAACTGTACAAAGAGCTGAACGAGGTAAAAGCCTGTGATTTGGACTATCTTCCCAAGTATGGGTATTCCTCAAAAGAAGAAATCATTCAGCTTATAGAAGAAGACATCGAGGAGTTGCGCACGGAACTCGAATGCAGTCAATATGACTACACGCCTGATGAACTCGAAGATGAAAGGATGATGCTTTGTGTCAGTCAGGGATTATCAAGATATTGTTGAATTTAAAATTTATTATATTATGCCAATCGTAAAAAAGAACGACGTTCTACCTGAACGTCCTGTTATCATTGTGCTTTATGGAGTGCCAGGAAGTGGAAAGACAAGTGTTGCAACAACAGCCGATACCCCCTTACTGATTGATTGTGACAGAGGCGCCGACCGAGCAGTACAGCGTTGCGATACTATAATGGCTAAAAACTGGAAAGACATAGACAGCGAGCGTGAATCAATGAAAGACTATAAAACAATTGTGGTTGATACAGCAAAGTCTATGCTTGACGATTATTTGAGCCAATACGCCATTGAAAACAACTATAAGTTAAAAACAAATTCTTTAAAACGTTTCGGACAGATGGGCGAAGATTTTAAAGAGTTCGTCAATTTTCTTCGTTCAAATGGCTCTGATATTATATTTATCTGCCATGATAAAGAAACAGTAGATGGTGATGTGATAAAGCACTCTCCGGATTGTACCGGGCAATCTAAAGACCTTCTTGTTAGGATTGCAGACCAAGTGGGATATGTATTTATCCAAAATGGAAAACGCTGTATATCTTTTGCTCCGTTAGATAATT
>UMCO01078512.1_pt1 | contig 25466 bp, 26 predicted proteins | sample 1964251 | NCBI WGS metagenome assembly UMCO01 (sample SAMEA4835970, study PRJEB28245) | human gut metagenome | biome: gut microbiome; material: fecal sample | place: Denmark | collected 2008
CATAATAGACTTCCGGCGCCCAGAACATCGATTCGCCGTACGAGTTCGCATGGCTAAGCGACAAAGCCGAGGCACGTTCCCAGTATTCGAGGTCTTTGGAGTAATAGACGTCAAAACCGGTTCCGACATTCGTCCCGTAAATATAGTAGAGGCTGTCATGTACCAAGATGTAAGGATCAGCCAGAGGGACCGTCTTGGACAAGACAGTTACCGGCTTTTCTTCTTCTACTTTTCCTTCTTCCTTTTTATCGGATTCGGAATCCGAACAACTCATGCAAAAACAAAGGGAGAACGAAAACAATAAAGTAATCCATTTCTTATTCATAAAATCATCAGTTTAATTATTTAATAACAGGACGAAACGCACCGTAAGAAGGCTCCAATTTATCAACGTAAGGCCAGCCGTCTTCATCCCACAAAATGCGGTCCAACAAAACTTGCCGTTGCGCATCCAAACGTTCCAGTTCAAAAGCATGGTAAAGCATCCACGTGTTCTTTTCGTCATCTTCGAGAAGGGTGGAATTGTGGCCGGTCCCAACAAAGCGGTCATTCTTATGCAGGATTACTTCATGCTTGTTATCCAACATTTGTCCTCCCTGTTTATCGACATACGGGCCGAAAAGGTCTTTCGAACGCGCCACAACTGTGGTGTAGGTGCTTTTCTGTCCTTCGCAACAAGAGCCGATAGAGCCGATGAGGTAGTAGTACCCGTCGCGTTTCCACAGGTTGATTCCTTCGTAAGCGTTGCCAGCGATCTGGCGTTTGGTGTCAAGTTTAGGCGTGATCATCACATCATCTGTCACATCCAGTTCCATGATATAAATTCCGAAGAAGCTCCCCCAAAGCATATAATACTTGCCGTCTTCCTCATAGAAATACTGGTCGATGGAGTTCTCTACATTCACTTCACGGCTGTCAAATACTTTGCCTTTCGGTGTGAACGGACCTTCGGGAGAATCGGAAACGGCATAACCAACGGTGCTAACCCAATGATTGCCCCATTGCGCCAAAGAATAGAAAAGAACATATTTGCCTTTCACATAGCGAATCTCCGGGGCCCAAAGATGAGCACGTTCTTTGACATCCTTGTTGTCGGGCAAGAAGTCTGGACGAGTCTCATCAGTGAAGGCAGTTCCTATCTCTTCCCATTTCACCATATCTCTTGATCGAAAAATCGGCAAGTTACGGATATCTTCAGTCGCATATAAATAAAAATAACCATCTTTTGCTCGCATGGCAGTCGGATCAGGTGCAGCAATCCGTATCACCGGATTATGATAAGCTAGTTGTGAATCATCAACTTTCGGAATATCCTGCCCATCCGAATTTCCAGTATTACCATTTCCACTACAAGCAGTGCAATAAATAGCACAAGACAACAAGAAAAATTTTTTTACATTCTTCATTTTCTATCTATTTTTATGAAGAAGCTATTACAATAGTACATATCAAAAATATAAACTTTTGCAACAGCTTCTTCTTTACAAAATCATTACTTCCAACCCGGATTCTGTTCCATATTCGGGTTCATCTGCGTTTCGTTATACGGAATCGGATATAACCAATAATGGTCTCCCCCCCACGCATAATGATAAGTTGCCTGTCCCCAAACCTGTCGCAGACCGTTCACCACCTGTTTGCCGTTGTCGTCATATGTGGCAAACTTTTTGTCCTTCCAAGTCTTCCAACGAAGTTCGTCAAAGTAAATCAGGTCTTCACCAAGCAATTCCCAATACCGTTCGTTCCGGATACGTTCACGCATATCAGCTTGGCCCATCACGGTCGTTGGGACATTGGAGTTGAGCAATTGGGCACCGGCACGAGCACGTACCTGATTGACAACAGTAACCGCTTCGTCTATCTTGCCCTGTTCGTTCAATGCCTCAGCAAGGTTCAACAGAACATCAGCATACCGGATTTTCGGCATATCAATACCAGTACCTTTTTGGCTACCTTCACCGACTCCTTCCGTCACGAATTTACGGTTCAGATAATAAAACATCGCCTGCGTATCAGTACGCAAATCACTCGCTTCACGCGTAATCGTACCATCCGCATTTTGTGTTTCTATCCACTGGCTACGGAACGGATAGCGGTTTGTAAAGTAATTATCAGCACCTCCGTCACCTCCTAAATAGGTGGCATACGGCGTAATGACACTCATTTCTAAACGCGGATCACGCTGTTCGTAAGCCTTGCGAATACGAGCTTCATTGCCACTCGGCAGATAATAATCCATATTGGCCCCCTGCTCTTTCGCATTTGCGATTTCTGATTCCGTCAAGTTATCACGCAAGAAAAAGACACGGCGTTCATTGACCGTCAACTTATAATACTCGGGAATGATCTTCGACCAGTCGAACTTGCTTCCATCCGCACACTCATAGGTATCAACGAAATCCGGATTGACCAAATAGTTATTCCACATGGAACCATAAGTACAACGATTACCAAATCCCCGGTTCTTAGAATTCCAATAACCATCCTCTTCGATGCACTGGACAGAGAAGATCATCTCATCACACTGCTCATTGACCTCCTTGAACAACATCTTATAGGCATTCGCACCGGAAGTAAACAGGCGATAACCACAATCACCGACCTTTTTGAAGTCAGCTTCAGCAGCCCCCCAGTTCTCCAACCACAGGTATATCTTGCCTCTGAGCGCATACGCTGCACCTTTCGTAATGTGACCATAATCATTGTCGCCGCTGTTGTATTTATCCGGCAAATTTGGCTCGTTGATGCAATCAGTCAAATCCTTAATCAACTCATTCCAGAGATCCGTCATAGAAAGACGGCTACCCTTCGCTTCTTCGATGTTCTTGATTGGCTCTGTATAATAAGGAACACCACCAAACAGCAAGTTCAATTCATAATACCAATAGCTACGGAGAAATTTGGCTTCAGCAATCAAACGTGCTTTCTTCGCTTCCGGAAGCCCTACCACATCCGGCATATTAGCAATCACATCATTGCAACGGATGATAAACTTATAGTTGTCATGCCAAATCCAACTCGGACCATCTCCTGATGTCGTCTGGTTGCCAAACAGCATACCAAAGTTACGCCAGTTCGCATCGCGATCCATCACTGCCGAAAAGCAATCGAACCACATATTATAGTTATCATTATACAAATGGTTCAATCCATTGTATAAGCCGGTAACAGTCTGTTCAGCCATCGTGGCATCTGCCCATACCTCTCCTTCACTCGGCTGGTTTTTCGGAGTCAAATCCATATCTACACAACCTGTAAAGAACAAACCTGACAAAATTGTTGCTGAAAAAAGTTTTGCCATGTCTTTTATAATTCCCAAATTATTCTTGTCCATACTTTTTTTCACAATTTAATTAGAATGTCACATTAACACCAACCGTATACTGGCGGATCGGCATATAACCGTCACCGGCCATACGTTCCGGATCGCTACCTTCGAACTTAGTGATTGTCAGTAAATTTTCGCCAGACAGATAAACTCGTGCATTCTGAATGAAGGCTACTTTCATCCATTCTTTCGGAAAGGTATAGCCTATCGTCAGGTTTTTCAGCTTTATGTAGTTACCATTCTTCAGATGCCAAGAACTGGTAGCACTTGCCTGACCGCTGTTCTGATAACCAACGAGACGTGGCGTTTCGGAATAAATGTTCGTACGCGGATCATTCGGATTTTCAGGATCGAAGAAATAGTGATCATAAGCAATGTCATATCCGAGACCATATCCGTGCGTAACACTGACGCTGTTTTGCGTTTGTTTGTAATAATCGATCTTGAATCCGGCTGCTCCCGCCCAGTTCATCGATAGGTCAAAGCCCTTCCATGTCATGCTTGCCTGCAAGCCGAAGTAGTATTTCGGTCTCCAAGAAACACCTTGAAAATCGCGATCGTCATCATTACCATAAATACCATCTCCGTTATAGTCAGCATAAATCATATCCCCATACCAAATCTTATCTTTGCCGATCGCTTGGTTTGGGTAAAACTTATAACCAGCATCAAACATCGCCTGCAACCATTTCATATCAGCCTCAGTACGGATCATTCCGTCTTTCGGTCCCCCATTAATATTCACTGTCCCATCACTATTGAAATAAGAACCGTTACCTTTGTATGGATTCATCATATAATATTCATTCATCTCGTGGCCTTCCACGATCAAGTTGGACGAACCGTTTGCTACCGTACCAACATTCTGATACCACACTTTTTTGCCGTTGGCATCCGTACGCCATTCGCGGACCAACTCCCCTTTATATTTCGTCACTTTATTCTTATTATAAGTAAAGTTTCCTGAAACTGAGTAAGAGATGTCTCCGACACGGTCATTCCAACCCAAAGTAATTTCAAGCCCTTTGTTGTTAACACCTGCCAGATTCTGGAGCGGAGAAGTAAATTGGTTCAGAGATTCCGGAAGCGTCGGGCGATATAAGATTCCATCCGTTTTTTTGTCATATACTTCGATCGTTCCGTTCAAACGGTTGTTCAAAACACCGAAATCAAGACCTATATTGGTAATAGCCGTTTCCTCCCATTCCAAAGCGTAGTTGGAGAAAGTAGTCATGGCTAAACCATTGGATTTATTGCTATTGAACGCATAGTTGTAACCTGAACCGTAAAGTGCCTGCCACTCGTAATTACCAATGGAATTATTACCCAACTTCCCCCAAGATGCACGCAGCTTCAAATTACTCAACCAATCTATATCTTTCATGAATTCCTCTTCAGATATACGCCAACCGGCAGAGAAAGAAGGAAACAGACCCCAACGAGAATCGGGAGAAAAACGAGAAGAACCATCATAACGCATGTTCATTTCGAACAAGTAACGATTGTCAAATGCATAATTGATGCGACCGAACCAAGAACGAGAAGAATATTCGTATGAAGAACCCTTAATATAATAAGGATCCGTCATGGCATCAAAGTCTGTCAAATTGACACTTGACATACCTTCCTTACAAATATCCACTTCGTCTCCCCAGTTACGCGATTCTTCATAACCGATCAATGCACCCACATCGTGCTTTCCATAAGTATGCGCCCAACTCACCAGCATATTGGTTTTCCAGTACTTTTCACGTCTTTCCCAATCATACACCTTATAAGTAGCCATATCCGTAGAAGTCGGAGGCGTACTCAAAGTCATTGTACGGTTGAAACTGTACTGTTCTTTATAATCAGAAGGTTGCCATCTGTGATGGTTTGTAAACTGATCATAATAAAAGTTGGCTGTAAACTTGAAGTCTTTCAAGAACTTCACTTCTATATACGGGTTCACGAAATATTTGTTCTGCTTGTAGTAACCATACGAGTTACTCATATTCAGCAATGGGTTTCCTGCCTGCCCGTCTTCTTCGTTAGTTTCGATTCCACCATATTTGCCGTCATAATAAGGATAAACACCTGGGGTCACCTTCTGCATGTTCAATCCCCACATATCGCCCAGATTATTGCGATCCTGATCGGCGTTATACCCCCAAGCACGCATTCCTACAGTCAGGAAATCGGTTACTCTCGACTCGATGTCACTACGCAAATAATATTTCTTTACCCCCGACTCGATAACCAAACCTGGATTATTCAGGTAAGTACCCGAAATCGCATAGTTAGTACGCTTTTCCGCACCAGTCAAGCTGATAGTATGTTCCTGCATCCATTTCGGGTCATAAACGACATCATACCAATCCGTATTCGGATGCGTCACATAATTCGGTATGCCAGCGACATTCGTCGCGTTCGGGTTATTAGCTGCTTCACGCCACTCATTGATCGTCGACTGGGAGAACTTGGCCGCCTGGTTCGTGTTGAGATAACCTTCGTTGACAAACTCCATATAATCCGCATAATCCGTTACCTGACGAATCAGCTTGGCCGGAGTCTGGTAAGAAAACTTGCCCGAATAGGTCACATTGATTTTTCCATCCGAACCACGTTTCGTCGTAACCAAGATTACCCCATTAGCCCCTCTGTTACCGTAAATGGCACAAGAAGCGGCATCTTTCAAGATGGAGATCGAAGCCACATCATTTGGATTCACTTCATTGAGGCTCATCTCCATTCCGTCCACAAGGATCAGTGGGCCAGCATCGTTCATCGTACCCACACCACGGATCAAGATGGAAGAACCTTCGGCATTCGGCTGGCTACTAGTATTCATCACATTGACACCAGCCGCCATACCTGACAACGATGCGGCGATCGTGGTAACCGGACGGCTCAGCTTCTCATCCGTAAAATTTAGACTGGCTACAGATCCGGTCAAATTCACCTTCTTCTGAGCAGCATAACCGACAACAACAACTTCTTCAAGAGCTTGGGTGTCATCTTTCAATACGATTTCGAAAGCCCCTTTATTACCCACTACAATCTCTTGGGCCATGTAACCGATATAGGATACCGAAAGTTTAGAATCGGCAGAAACGCCTTCCAGCGTAAATTTCCCGTCCATATCGGTTATTGTTCCGTTGGTAGTGCCCTTTACCGAAACATTCGCTCCGACAACCGGTTCGCCATTAACATCGCGGACAACTCCGGTGACAATCTTTCCCTGCTGGTGAACGCCAGCCTCCTTGACAGTTATGATAATGTTTTTATTCGATATCGTATAACTACAATTCGGGAGAATTGTAGTCAGTATATCTGATATACTGAGATCCTCAGCATTCAATGTGACACGTTTGTCCACGTCTATTATTTCGTCATTATAAAAGAACGTAAACTCACTGCAATTTTCAATTTTCTTTAATACCTCTTTGACTGTTGAGTTTTTCATATTGAGGCTAATCCGGACAGTCTGAGAATAAGACTCTGTAGCATAAAGCCCACTTAACATGAAAGTTAACATAAACAGGGCTAAATTCATCACCCTGGTTTCTTTTTGAATAAAAGAATACAAAAGACCCTTTCGGTTAAAATAAATCATATTCTATATAGATTTTCAGTTAAACTTTATCGCCGAAACCAAATACCGGACGATAGATTAATTATTTTTTTCGACAGACGAATGCAACCCACATACACCTATCCTCTTTTTTCACAATAACATCATTTGTCTATTCCCATAAGCAATCTGTTTTTAAAGTTAAACATTTATTTTCGAGGAGTTATATATACTTTATTTTTCTTTATCTCATACCTAATCGGAGCAATCAGACTCATCGCCTCCATCACCTCTTCGATGCTCTCCTGCCGGATTGTGAAAGAAAGACGAGTGGCAGCGGCAAACTGCTTCGGGCATTCAATGTCCATATTATAGCGTCCCTCCATACTGATTAAGATATCAGCCAGACAGTCGTTGTCAAATACCAGGCGGTCTTTGATCCAATCGGTATATAAACCGGCTTTGGCTTCTTCGACAGAGGCGGTCTGATCCGACTTACGGTATCTAAACAGTTCATCCGGTTTCAAGTAAACCGGATCTTTCAAGGCTTTTCCCGATATCTTCACACTACCGTTCAGCAAAGCGGTCTTTACAAATTCACCGGAAGAATAGCTATCGAGATCGAAGCAGGTCCCCAAGACCTCTACATCTATCTCTCCCGCCTGTACGACAAAAGGCTTTTTCGCATCTTTCGCCACCTCGAAATATGCTTCTCCCTCCAAAGAGACCAACCGTCTGTCATCGGCAAATTGATTCGGATAAGTCAGTTTAGTTTCCGAATTCAGCCAAACCACCGATCCGTCAGGCAACGTGAACCGGCCTTTGCTTCCTTTTGCCGTAATCAGTTGGTTTTGCACGATGACATCAGGAGCGGAATGCTCCTTCCAACTGCCGATACCATAACCGATTCCCAGCAAAAGCAACAAGACGGCAGCAATCCGCGTCCAACGCAAAACCACCGATAATGTATTTCTCTTCGCAGGCAAGTTCCTCTCCATCCGTCCCTGCTCCAGCAAGATACGGTTTTTCAGTTTCCCCAAAGCGATATCGATCTCCAGCTCGTTTCCGGCAGCGACATTACAAGACAGCCACAGGTCACGAGTTGCAATAAAATCATCCCGATTATCATCCGATTGTTTCAGCCATCGAAGCAATAGCCTCTTCTCTTCCAGTTCAGCCGAGCCATCCAGATAACGGATTATGATTTCGTTGATATCGTGTGTTTCTTCTTTCATTACAGATTCATTTATTAGTAATACAAAAAAAGGTAGTTTTACCCTACCTTCATCCTACAAAGAATTAACGTTTCTTTTTATTCTCCGGCATGAAACTTTCGTTCCACCCTCTGGCTGTCTAAAGAGAAAGACAAGTGACAGCCAACACTAATAAAGGGAATAAGTCCCTTTGGATAAGATATTCTTTCAACCCGGAAAGAGCCTTGCTAATCTGCTTTTCAACCGCTTTGATACTAATATTCAGTTGTTCCGCAATCTCACGGTTCTTCAATCCATAGCTCCGGCTTAACATAAATATTTTATGGCATTGAGGGGGAAGCGTGTTTATATAAGACATGATTTCTTCTTCCAGTTCTTTCAATAACAAGCTCTGCTCGGAATTTTGCATATAAGAGGAAACGTACTGATCCAATATATCCGTCTCTCTCTCAGGTTTCAAAGGGTATACATCCTGTTGTTTCTTATCCAACGCATTCAGAGCATGCGTATATACGGCTTTGAAAAGATAAGACTTTACAGATTCATCCTCAAAACGGATACTTTCACGCCGCTTCCAAAGTTCATAAAAAACATCCTGAACAATATCTTCCGACAAATCCTTATCATTCACAAAACGGAAAGCATACGCCCGCAAAGGTTTGTAGAAACGCTTGAACAGTGTTTCCAAGGCTGCAAAATCCTGAACATATATCTCTCCTGACATGAATTTGTTGTTTTATAAAAAGCAAAAATACAGATATTTTTCATTTAATGCCGGCAGAAGGGGAATATTGATAACTATATAAGCAATATTGCCATTTACAATGCAACCATATTATTTGTATATTTGTTGTAATAAAGTATTTTCCCTTTGAATATCAACAGATTGAATAAAACTCGCACGAGAACGGGCAACGGATAAGAAAAAGCTGGACTGTGTAGAACTGCCATATTTCTCATGCTTTCAAATAACTCTTTAATTCGATTACAAAGATAACATTTCTATTTTAAAGGACATAATAAATGACTTCAATCTTATCGGATAAGATTGAAAAAAAATAAATATTCAGTAGCCGAGTCCCCATAACCACAGGCAAAGGTAACTCGTGTTCTACTCGTCCAAGCAAGGCCAAGCCCTTCGGGTTCGTGGAAAAAATCATCCTCGCCCCGGAGGGCTTGCGGTATTTTTTCCCGAAGCCTTGCATGTACGGAACACGACCTTTTAAAGCCTGTAGTTATGGGAACTCCGGCCCCGAAATGCCGGACTAACAAATATTGATTGTTATGTTACAACAGATGGCAAAAGACAAGTACAGTATCGAAACACTCAGAGAATTGAATGTTTCATACGACCGTGAACATTGGCTTACGCAGGATGATGTGGATATGGCCAACAATTACGTACAACTCATCGAACGGACACGCTCGGAAATCACACCGCAAGTCGGTGACAGAGTGGTATATGTCACCGAGTATGGAGATTATTACGGACATGCCCTAATCGATCACATGCACAGGGATGAAGAACGCCTGTCCGTATGCGAACGGCCCTATGTGCCTTTTGTATGGAAGGAGGACGGAAGCATCCGTCTGAGTGTCAGCGGTGGAGCATTTCACCGTGTAAACCCGAAGGACATGAAATTCCTGAAATGGACGGAAGGTGCTTTCAAGGATTGGGGAAGCTGTGGAGCATGTGCCAACGGCTCGGTCACATTTCTTGCCAGAGTGCCGCTATGGTTCTATGCCGAACCAAATCCAACGTATGGCAATTACACTACCGAGACCTACCGGAAGTTTTACCTGAATAAAAGAATGGATACGGAAGAAGGCAACCTTTATCAAAGTTTCGATATCGCTTTCAGGGATGAAACCGATTTCAGACAGTTCCTGGAAGACTATGAAGGAACGGTGTTCAAGGGAAACTGGGCAAATCAAATCGTGGTATGGTGCTTCCGTCATGAAAACCGTTTTATCACGCAAGACGAATGGAATAGAATTGGTGAACCGGCTGTTGAACGGAGACTCAATTTCTATCCTGAACAAGTCAAGATAGTTAAGGACATGGAACAGCACATCACGTACTTTTACCGGATCAAGCCGCAAAATTTCTAACATCTTAAATTACAACCGATATGCAGACAACAACATCAATCAAGGCCGGTAACGCTCCCGACCTGCTTTCCGGCATCCTGAGCGTACAAGTAAGAAACGAGGAAAAGATTACCGAACAGGACAGGCTCTATTGCCAGTCACAGCAGGATCTTCTGTACAAGACACTCAACCAGATAGAAAAGTGGTACGCCATCTTCAAGGAGGATGCGGAACAGTACCGGAAAGAAAGACGATTCAAGTACGAGGACAACGGCAAAGTCTCCATCCGCGACTTTTATTTCCACAACGGGCAGGATGATTATTCGCACAATGAGTTCAAACCGTTCAATCTCATTAACGACCTTGTGGACAAGAGCCACAATGCCAATGCGAACTTTGCCAACCGCATCATTTCCTATTTCAACAAGACCTACAATGTGGATGTCCCTGTCCCGAAAATTGACGGACAGACATTGCCTATGGGATTCAGACCGGTCTACCAGACCTATGTGGATTCTGTCATCGAACATCTGGGCGGAAAGAGTTTCCGGGAAACTGCCGAGGAGGAACTGCTGGCCCGTTTCCTGAAAACGGTACGGCCCTCCCGTTGGAGCAAGGTCAAACCCGAGCTGAAAAAGGACAAGATAACATTTCCTGATATCGTATATTGGGACAGCATCCATCTGGAATATCACGGTGAATACGAATTCTCATACGACTGTAGAAACAAGGTGAACATCTTCTGTGAAGGTATAGCCTACGGTTCGGATAACCTGATAAACGGCTCAACCGGAACAGTTATCGGACTTGATGAGCGGAACGTGGACATCACACAGTGGTACAGTCTCACCACGGACAATGCCCGGCAAATCAAATTCTACAAGAACGGACGCATCGACATACGGTTCAAGGACAGTCCAGCTGCCGAAAACTGTTACAGACGGCTCCGTCTGGACGAAATCACGCTCAATGAAGATTGATTCATGAAAAGTTTAATCCTGCACCCCGTAAGGCTTCCTTGCGGGGTGTTTCCGTTTTTAACCATCAAAAAGTAAAAGCATGTATGCCATCATACCCCAACAGATTCCCCGGGACAAGCGTGCCGAGGTGAACGAGAAAATCCTTTTCGCCATCGATTCCGGCAAGGACCTCATTCCGAAGGAGAGCATCTACAACTGCTACACAGGTATCGGAGGACTGCACAATTTCAAGCAGGCAGATTTTTCCAGCTATCACAGATATGCGGAAGCCAAGAAAGAATTCGAAATGGGCCAGTTTTTCACCCCTCATGAGCTATGCCGGAGCATGGTGGAGGTCCTTTCCCCGACCTCTTCGGAAATGGTGCTTGATATGTGTTGTGGAATGGGCAACTTCTTCAACCACCTGCCGAACCTGCATAACACCTACGGCTTTGACATAGACGGCAGGGCTGTAACCGTTGCGAGACACCTCTATCCGGAAGCCCATATCGAAAAATGCGACATACAGCAGTACCGCCCGGAACAACGTTTTGACGTAATCATCGGCAACCCGCCATTCAACCTGAAATTTGACTGTAAACTTTCACAGGAATATTATATGGATAAAGCATACGACGTGCTCAATCCGGCAGGATTCCTGATGGTCATCGTACCCGTGTCATTCATGCAGAGTGAATTTTGGGAGAAGACACGTGTTGCCAATATCAACAGCTGTTTTTCCTTTGTCGGCCAGACCAAACTGAATCCGGATGCTTTCGATTCCATGGGAGTACATAACTTCAGCACGAAAGTCATGGTATTCCTGCGCAGGTCACGCCACATCGAAATGCAACCCTACAATGCGGACGAGTTCATTCCGATGGAAAAGTTGAAAGACCGCGTCAGGAAGACAAGGGCGATGAAGCAGAGAATCCGGATTGACCTCATGCGGGAAACCAACCGGATAGACCGCGAGGAACTGGAAGCGTTCGAATACAGGCTCTCCAAGTATATGTATGAGCTGAAAGCCCATGCCGTACTGAACAGGCACATTGAGAAGGCAGAGGCACTTGTATCCAAGTTCCGCAACCAAAAACCACCGGAAAATGCCACGAACCAGCAGATCAAGGACTGGGAACGTAAAAAACTGACCACAGGCAAGGTACTCGGAATCATCCGCAAGTACATCACTTCCCAGCATTCAGTACCACGCAAGGAAGTGGCACTGGTGAAGACCTCCTACGGTTTCAAACTCAAACCATACGCACCCCGTCTGCTTGACAAAGTCACACACAAGGCTGCAAGCATCAACGATCTCATTCTCGGAAGGGCTGAACTTCCGGTACCGGAAACCGTAACGGAAAGTAACAGGCTTCAGATCCGTGCAGCGGAGAAACTGATACGCCGGAAGCAGAAACAGTATGAGATGCAGAACCTCCGGTTTGCGGATATGGAAGAAGACGTCAATCTGAAGGAATATCTGGACCGGAGCACATTCATCAACAAGGACGGCGAGGCATGTGAATTCACAGCCCTGCAAAAGCATGACCTGAACCTTGTACTTCAAAAACGCTATGCCCTGCTGAACTGGCAGCAGGGATCGGGCAAAACCGCGGCTGTCTATTACCGGGCCAGATTCCTGCTCAAATTCCGAAAAGTAAGGAATGCCATCATCATTGCACCGGCCATTGCCACCAACATGACCTGGATTCCGTTCCTGTCGGTAAACAGGGAACGGTTCCGTGTCATCCGGGCAGAGAGCGACCTTACAAACGTACCCGAAGGCATGTTCCTCGTCGTTTCAACCTCCATGCTCGGCAAACTGAGGAGAGGGCTGGTGCGCTACGTGAAACAAACTTCCCGGAAACTGTGTCTTGTTTTCGACGAGTCGGACGAAATCACGAATCCGACTTCACAGCGCACAAGAAACATCCTGTGCATATTCAGAAGGCTCAAGTATAAGATTCTTGACACCGGAACGACCACGCGCAACAACATAGCGGAACTGTACAGCCAGTTCGAGCTGCTTTACAACAATTCGGTGAACATGGTGTGCTGGAGCCCGCAGGTCTATCACGAAAACAAGGAACGTGAGATAGAGGAAGAGAACAATACGGATTACGGGACTCCATTCCCGGCCTTCAGGGGGCACGTCCTCTTCCGTGCCTGCCACTGTCCCGGAAAAGCCACCGTATTCGGCATCGAGAAGCAGAACCAGGATGTCTATAACAAGGAGGAATTGTCGGAACTTATCGGCAAGACGGTCATCACACGCAAGTTCAGGGATTTCGCAGGAGAAAAATACAAGATACAGACCCATACCGTCAGTCCGTCGGATGGAGAGCGTGAGGTTTACCGTGTCATCATCGAGGAATTCTGCCGTATCTGTGAGCTGTATTACAACAGTACGGGTGATGCGAAGAAGGATGCCGGACTCCGGCTCATGCGGCAGATCAAACTGCTCATCAAGGCCTGTTCTGTTCCACACCTGATAGAGGGTTACTCCGGTGACGGGATTCCGAACAAGACAAAGTACATAGAGAAACTGGTGCGGAAGATACCCGGGAAAGTGGCTGTCGGCTGTACATCGATAGCCGCATTTGACCTTTACGAGAACCATCTCCGCAAATGCTTTCCCGACCGCCCGGTATTCGTGGTCAAGGGAGACGTGGCATTCAAAAGGAGGCAAAACATCGTAACGGAATTTGATTCCACCATCAACGGCATACTGATATGCACACAGCAAAGCCTGAGCAGCTCGGTGAACATACCTGCCTGCAATCAGGTGATACTGGAATCCCTGCAATGGAACATTCCCCGCATGGAACAGTTCTACTTCCGGTTCATCCGCCTCGATTCCAAAGAAATGAAGGACGTTCATTATGTCACCTATGAGGACTCGGTCGAACAGAACCTGATGGCACTGGTACTGACCAAGGAACGGCTGAACGAGTTTATCAAGACAGGAGAAGTCAAGGAACAGTCCGAGATATTCGAGGAGTTCGACATTACGATGTCCGTCATCGACAGCCTGCTTGTCCGCACGCAGGACCGTGAAGGCAAAATACACATCAGCTGGGGAAGCCAGCGAATAGCAAACTGAATATGAACCGTATGAAAAGAACCGGGAGTTCCATTCCCACCGACAAAGGTAGTCCGTGTCCTCCTTGGCCGTGCAAGGTCATGCCGCAAGCGGTTTTCGGGAAAATCATCCTCGCCAAGGCTGCGGTATTTTCCCGAAAAACCCTGCACAGCCGGGACACGGCACCTTCTCGAAGTCGGTGGAATGGAATCCCCGGCATTCGCATACATAATAATGAAAAGGATATGAATCTAAACAATGCAGAGATTGCCGTGACAACACAGCATCTCATTGACATAAAGAATTACAGGGACTACTGGCTGCACATGTCTGACTACAGTGACATGGGCGAATTCCTGTGTGCCTGCTCAGACCTGTTCCCCGGAGAGGAAGAACCGCAATACCGGTATCCCAAATGGGAGAATATCCCTGACATACTGGTCAGTCGTGAATGGCTCTGCCCAAACTTCTTCGAAATCAGGGATGCCCTTGAAAGGCTCGAAGAGGAAGAAACCGAATTCTTCATGGACTGGAGCAGGAATTACGGCTATGACATCAGTACGGATGATCCGCACATGATTGTCTCGCACTATCATGATCTGTACGGAGATGCCGTTGCCGAGAAGGAAGAGGACACTGCTGACTTGGCAGAAGATACGCTGATATATACAGGCATATCAAGCAGCTATTGCGACATGCTTCCCTTCCGTTACGAGATATTTGATGATAATTACAATTAAATGGAAAAAATATGGAAATCAACTTTAAAGGACCTGTCATGCCCATTGACCCGTACTCACAGCTGGCATTCGTCGAGATTCTGAACATCATACTGACGGCAGGACATATCATGGATGTAAACCGTTTCCTCATCAGAAGGAACGTCAACCCCCGGTTCGGCTCCCTGTCAGGCTATTTCAAGTGGTCGTTCGCCGAAGACCGCTTTACGCTCTGGCAACGTACGGACTACAACTCCACGATGTGTTTCAGCCACAGGATACTGGACTTGCCCTTCGATGTCCTGGCCGCAAAAGAGAATGGGAAAGAAACGGAATTCTTGAACTGAAAGGAGGACAACATGGAAACGACATTCAGAATACCCAACAGGGAAATCGCAATGGCTGCATTCGAGAGCCTATGCCATGAGGGAAAGAAGGATGCGGCGCTGAAACTGGCCGGTGCTCTGCTCAAGCACACGTACATCCCGCTCGGAATAGGTGATACAGATTGGGAAATAGATACGGCACTGCGCAAGTACGGAGGCGAGCCTGTAACGGGATATGGGTATACGGCATATTTCCATTTCAGCGGAGAAACAGAAATGGAAAAAGAGAAATACGAAAAATTCATGAAAGAAAACGGATAGCAAGGGAGCGGCCGCAAGGTCGCTCTCTGCATTTATAACCACATGTACGGGAAACAGAATCCTGCCGTACACAGGTAACCAAAATGAAAGAACAGAAAAAACTGACAATGGAACTCGTCAAGTCCCTCATGGACGAATCCTACACGCTGGTGTGGACGGATTATAACGACAACCTTGACAATCATCTCGACCTGATCCATGAATGCCTTGCAAGTAAAAGCCAAGAAAAATTGTGGGAAAAGACAGATGAATGGTACAGAGATAGCGAATGGGAGGCTGTTCATGAAATCATCACAAGACTGAAGGCGGAATGTACCGCATGCTTCCATGTTGATGAAAAGACGGTGGAAGCTTTCTTTGAAGAACACGAAGATGAAATACGCGATGAGATATACGGTCGCAACGATTCGGATGTCCTTGCAGAGCTGATAAAGAATACGGATGACATCCCTGTCCGTGTGGAGATGCTTTCCAATTATGACTGCATCAATTCCGACTGGTTTGAGTCACAGGGCGGCTACCGGTATGAAGAAAGCTACTTCGGGGATATGGTAGACGCGCTGAACCTCAATCCGGCAAGCGTGAAGAAGCTCCTGACGGAGCATGGCTGCAAGGTTTACGGACGCTTCCCGAACCGCAAAGGAAGGAACGGCAAGGAACAGGTATCCTATGAACAATTCTACCAAGAACTCATCAACTCATGTTGCGGTGCCAACCTGTTGACCTATACCGGCAGGGTAAATCTGAAAGAACTGTACGAATCCGGATTCTCACCGGGTGAAGTTGTCATTCCCAAAGGCAACTGCTGCGGGCTTTTCAGTTCCGCTTACGGCGGTGGCAGCCTGCTTGAAATGGAGTTGAAACAGAATGTCAGGTTGAAATTGGAAATCAACGGCTACCATGGTTTCCGTCTCCGTCTGGACGAGGAACGGAACAAGTATGACTATTCCATCGGACATGTGTATGGAGTGGACGATTCTTTCTTCGGTGAGAGGATAAGCCTTGTCTCTTCGTACGGGAAGAAGGAACAGCAATCAAACATATAATATCAACAACCAAATTATAGGAATTATGGCAAGATACAAAGTAAGAGTAAGATACGCCTTCGAGGGTACTTACACGGTAGCGGCAGGAAGCTGCGAAGAAGCAAAAAGAGTGGTAGAGGAAGACTGCGGTCTGGTATTGGGCGGCAATATCCACACGACATGTAATGAGGAAGAGGTGACGGACTGGAACTTCGGCATCCATCCCGAATCGCTGATACTCTCGATCAAGGAAACAGGCAGGAAAGCCCGGGTGAAATACACCGCAATGGATTTCAGCGACCGGATTGAGGAACTGCGCAATGACATCATCGAAGCGATACGGCAGTTGCTTCAGGCGTACTCACTGACGGAACTGGCCTTTACGGACAGGGAAGATGATCCGGTATGGATAGTCTGGTTCGGGAAAAACGGAGACCCGTATGAATGCCGGGTCACGGGTGTCCGGATAACGGCAAGCAGCCTGACCGTCATTGCCGAAGAGAAAGAAAGCGGTGACGAAGTGGAATGCTACGGACCGTTTGAACTCGGTGCAAGCAACATCGACTGGCTCCGTGAAATATACGAAGCCGCGAAATTCGAATTGGAAACACCCCGTCATGTCAAATCTTAAAAGAGCAGGATATGTATTTACAGGCAGAAAACGCAGTATCCAGTTTCTTCTTCTATATGTGGAACGCCTGGAGTGAGGAAGAATGCAAAGCCGTATATGGCAACATGTATCCGCATTTTTGGGAAAAATGGTGCGTGGCGGCGGACAAGGGCACATTCGGTGCAGCGGAACGGTTCTATCTGGAACTCTCGGAAGACAGCCGCAGGCTTCTGGTGGAGCAGGCCGTCTCGATATATGACGGACAACGCTTCAGAAACAGGAACAGGAATTCGACCTCGACCACAAGGGATATGTCATCAACCGCCTCGCAGGGGCATAACAGACAACAGCCATGACCTATTTTCAGAACATACATTCGCTGGCGGACTTGAAGAAAGAATACCGCCGGCTGGCATTGCAGCACCACCCGGACAAGGGTGGTGACACTGCAATCATGCAACGGGTGAATACTGAGTTTGAAAGGCTTTTCGACATTTGGAAAGACAAACCGGATATATCTGCGACTTCAACCGGATATGAATATGACCATTCGGGAGCCACAGCAAAAGAATACACCGAATATGTATACAATGAATACCGCTGGAAAGACCGCAATTACAAGGGACAGCACGCACCGGAGATTGTGGAACCGGTACGTGCATGGCTCAAGGATACCTATCCGGGATACAGGTTCTCGGTCAGGCGCGAGAATTACCACTCCATCCACATACGGCTGATGAAAGCGGATTTTGAGGCGTTCACCAAAGAATCAGGAAAGGTCCAGGGAGATGTCAACCACTACAACATCTCGTCCGACAAGACCCTGACAGACCGGGCCAAAGAGGTCATGCAGAATATCTGCGACTTCGTCATGTCGTACAACTTCGATGACAGCGACCCGATGACCGACCATTTCCACACCAACTTCTACCTCACGTTAGGGATAGGCAGTTACAGACAGCCATACAGAGTGGAACTGCCCGGACTCAAGAGCAAAGACAAACCGCAAGCGTTCAAGCATCCGGAAGGTCCGGCACACAAGGCTCTGCGGCAGGCATTGGGCAAAGCACGCTTTGACTTCATTACCAGCCTCAGGTTTTCCGGAAAACTGATTCTCGGAGAGGATGCCTACGGCTCTACGGGAGAACACTATTTCTGGCCGAAGCAGTATTCCAGTGCCAGAAACGCACAGAAACGGATGGACAAACTCTCGGAAGCCGGCATACAGTGCCGACTGACGGGGTATAATAGAGGCTATATCGAGTTCCTTGGCTATACGCCTGAAACGGAAAACCTTTTAGAACAGGAACGAGAGGAATACATCCGGGCATACCGGGCATGGGCATCAGAGCAAAATACATCCCAAAAGATGAAGACGATAAAATATATGAATCATTCAAATCAAATCCAACAGCAACAACCATGAAAAAGAAGGAAATCATACAAGAACTGAAACGCTACGGCTACAGCCGTGTGAACATTGACACGGACAGAAGGACCTCTAAAACATTCTATACCTATCGTGGAGGTATTCACATCAACGGTACGGAAAATCTGTCATTCCACATCGTACCGCCACCGGAAAGTTTCGGACTGGGACGGTTTGCCATATGCGCTACACGGAACGGAGAAAGTTCACAGCTGGGAACAGACCATGCTCCGTTCTTTTTCCGGCGGCTGTTCTCCTTTATAAAAAGTGAGAGAACGGAGCATGAGATGATAGATGAAATATGCAATAACCGTCCAACTCGAATAGCAGAGTTGCCCAACTCGCCACGCTGAGTTGCCCAACTCACGATTTCAAGTTGCCCGACTCACGGAAATGGGTTGGGCAATTTGTCTTTCCGTGCCTCACAGTTCTCGGTTCAGCACCATTGCCAGCGGGAACATAAACTGGTTATAGGCTTTCAGTTTTTGCAGGTTCAGCACATATCCGGCATAAGGATTGGTCAAATCGGTATAGAAGAACACATCGGTAAATCCGGCGTGTTCCTCCACAATTTCACCCGCCAATGGTATCTCCTCCACATTGAACAGTTCCAGAGGCAGTTCCTCCAGACGGGCCTGTTCCGCATTTCCCAACACATTGAGGTTGCGGTTAAACAGGACGAAACCTTTCTTCCTGTAATCCACACGCATACCGTACGGACGCTCCACAAGGAAAGCATCCGCCGCTTTCTTTATATAGTTTTCCATAAGCCTGAAATTAGAAATTGCAAAAATACACCATTTGTCCGGCAATGGCGAACAAATCAGGAAGAGAATCGCCACAGACCATGCAAAGCACACTACCGTGTATTTTATTTCCCACCCTGCAAAGGTAGTCCCGTGTCCGGTGTACCCGGCCAAGGTCAGGCCCCTGCGGGGTTGGCTGAAAGAAAATCATCCTCGCCTGACGGCTGCGGTATTTTCTTTCGCCAAACCTTGCGGATACGGCCACGGGACAGTCAGGCAGGTGAGAAATAAAAATACCGGCTCCCGGAGCCGGACATGTTTAACAGATAAATGGAAATGAATCATGAAAATCCTGAATCAAGAACATTTCGAGAATGTAAAGCATTATGCCGAATCCATCGGTGACACCTCACTCCAGAAATGCCTGGAACGGTTGAAAAGCTGGGAGGAAAATCCTGACTGTCCCAGCGAAATCTCACTCTACTATGACCATGCCCCGTACTCGTTCGGCTTCACCCAACGCTATCCCGACGGAAGGACAGGCATCGTGGGCGGCCTGCTCTATCACGGAATCCCGGACCGTTCTTTCGCCGTGACACTACAGCCGTTCCATGGATGGCAGATACACACCTGATAAAAGGCAAACGACAGTATTAACTTTATAAAATTCAATTCAATATGGAAACGACATTGGCAGTAATGGAAAGACAACAGCAGTTTGACTTCCAAAAAAACGGAATTGAAGTGATGAACTTCGAGACACTCCAACGCACCTATAAAGAAAATGACATCTACAATAACCCGGTGCAGGGCATCTACCATTATCAGGTCATACGCCGCATGATGGACATCTGTGAGAAATACAATCTCGATTATGAGGTGGAAGAAATCTTCGCTGCCCAGAATAGAAACAAGACACAGCCGGGAGTGAGCATCCTCCCGCAGGTAGAACAGACACATGGTGAAAAAGCCGTGGAAGCCCATATCCTGCGCCGTATCTTCGCTACTATCCGGATCAAGGATTGGGAGACAGACGAGCTGACGACCACACTGGTCGTTGCCTACCATCAGGACGGCATACAGGCAGCCATAGGCCCTTGCGTGAAGATATGCCATAACCAGTGCATCCTCTCACCGCAGCGGAGCATCTGCAATTACGGGAAAAAGAAGGTGACAACCGATGCGCTCTTCGAAACCGTGGACGGCTGGCTGGCCAATTTCAAAGTGAACATGAACGAGGACATCGAGCGGATACAGCGGTTGAAACGCCGGATTGTTCCGATGGAAGAAATCTACCTGTATATCGGCCTGCTGACAGCCTTGCGCGTTTCTCATGACAGTTCGGACAGAAACCTGTCATCCACTGTGGAAACCTACCCGCTGAATCAGAGCCAGATTTCCATCTTCACGGAAGAGGTGCTGAAACTGGCCATGAGCAAGGGACAGATTACCGCATGGGATTTGTACAACGTGGCCACTGAAATATATAAGCCCGGAAAGACAGACTTTCCGGCTCTCATTCCGCAGAACGGAGCCATGGCGGAACTCCTGCTTTCCCGTCTCTCCGAAGAGGTGGAAGTGCAGGATGCCGTTCCGATAAACTGACATGCGAACTTCTCAAATAATCGTACAAAACCAAAAAATAAGGGAGAACCTGACAGTGATAACAACTGAAAGATTCTCCCTTTTTTCATTTACTCTTCAAAAAGCAGCATGAATTCCACCTTCCTTCTCCGTTCGATGCTCGGAACCACTTTTCCTTTATAGCACCTGAAAGAGACATATTCCTTGTAAATATTACGGTCTCCCGACTCCAGTTTCTTTAACAGACTGCTCTTTGGTCTTTTCCCATAGCCTTTTAATCTGTAGGGCCCGACATTATATGAAAGGACTGCTGCCAACAAAGAATCACGCCCCAGATAACTGAACATGCGGCACAGCTTACGGAGGTCTTCCCTCAGAATAGAGTCTCCCTGCGCTTTGGAGATGCTGTTGGTAAACCTCTCCCCGGGAAGAACCTTGTGACCCCACCCGACATAAGGCCAATGCTTTTTCTCTCCATGCCAGCCCTCGAATCGCTTGACACACTCGACCGCAAGACTGAACCTGTCCGGATTGGCTTTGACCGGGTTCTCCGCCCTTGACGGCATACCCGGAAAAAAGACGGTGGCACAAAGCACCGTAAACCATATTGATTTTAACCTCATAGGCAGAATCGGCTTAGTGTCTGATTCTTGTGACAGGCAGTTGCTTACCTCCAATAGGTACTATTGGACCTATTGGTTCTATAGGTATGATGGTATCTTTTTCCTCCGTCTCGTTGTTGAAGTCAAAGGTCAGCCTGCAAAACTGTGCCGGCTCGCTGTTATCCTCAAAATAGATGTCGATTGTCTGCTGATCTTCGCATTCAGAAGTGTAGTATAACCTGAACACTTCCCTGTCAAGGGGATAGCGGTCATTGGGCAACAGCACCATCCCGTCATCCATGCGGAGCGTACCCTTGCCGTCCGGCTGGAAATAGCGGATGGTGTAGCGGGCATCGGAAAAATGTCCTTCACGTTTGAGTTCACAGCGTATTTCCACCGTCTCGCCTTTCACAAGACTTGTGGGAACCGGCAGGGTCTCCACCTTGAACGGGTAAGACTGCTGTACTTCCATTTCATCAGAACAGGCGGACAACAGCAAAACCGCCAGACCCAGGAACAGGACTGCCACCATTCCGGCCAATCCTCTTTTTTTATTCATTGCATTCATATTCTATCAGATTTTAATACGTTATACTTTATTCGATACTTACAGGAACTTATGTTGCAGGTATTCGTTCAGGTCCTTGTAACCTTTATACAAAGAGGAACAATCCACCAGTTTATCCGCATAGCGTTTACGGAGTGCCTCCAGCGTGCGCCGTCCGGCTTCATCCCGATCCAGATAACAGTTGATCCTCTCATACCTGTCAAGAATAGGGAACGAGCGTTCCAGCAATGACACTGAGTTCAACACAAGATAATCGTCTCCATATCCCAGACCGAGTTCCAGCCACGAAAGGCAGTCGATAAACCCCTCGAAGAGGTTGCATGTGTCCGAACCGTTATCCATCAGTGAAATGTCCTTAGGTGACAGGCTGGCCTTGAAAAACCGGTTGCGCAACTCGTATCCGTCGCTGACATTCCTGAATCCGATGGCGAAATACCGTTTCCCGTGCAAGGTATATCTGACTTCCCGACAGTTCGGTACAGCCACATCGCTGCTAATGCCGCGTTCCGCCAGATATCGGAGCAGGATTCTGTTGTATAGAGGCCCGAAGCGTACATTCGTGAAACTCTCCTTCTTGATGATATCCTCCCTGCCATTCCCATCAGTGCGGGAAATGGTCTTGTGCTCGGGGGCGAGACCGCCCCATGTCTCTGTGATGAACCTGGCCTGCGCCTTGAAATCCCCGCTGCCGATAAACTCCCCGGCAAGGTTGAATATGTCACCTCCCTGTCCGGTGCCGAAGTCATGCCAGATTTCCTTTCGTACATTCACCTGAAACGAGGCGGTGCGTTCCTCCCGGTACGGGGCCAGATACCAGTATTCGTCACCCCGTCTTCTTGCCGGTTCATATCCCATCCTTGCCAGAAAAGCGGTGATAGGGATAGCTTTTATCTCTTCTATAGTCATAGATGTACAGTTTTAATGGATAATGAATTTGATTCCCAATCCGAATTGGGTTGTAAACAGATCCAGGGAACTTCCCCACAAGGCACGTTCCCGGATATTGGCAAGCAGGACAATACGGTCTGTCAGGTAAGTCTCAAGTTCCAGGGTTATCGCACCGCCATAGACAAACGCATCCTTGGCGAGCAGCGTTGAACCGTCATACAGCATCCTGTCTCCCCAATTCACGGTTTCATAGCCGGCCAGTGCGGAACCGCCGATGGAGAGAAAGACCGTCCTGGTCGGGTCCGACAGGAATTTCAGGTAATAGCCGCCTTCTGCCGTGAACTGTGCGCAGGGCACATTCACGTTCCGGTACCCGTAATTCTTCATCAGATACTCGGCACCGATGACCCAACGGTCGGCTCTTTTGGTATATCCTGAAACGGCAAATCCGGCATAATGATTCAAGGGGGATTTCGAGCCGTTCGCAAATCCTCCGCGCAGTTCCACGCCCTTCATTCCGGGCAGGTACCGCTGGGCATGTGCCCGCCCCGGGAACAGGGCAAGCGACACGGCTGTAACGAATAGGAACAGATACTTCTTCATGACTACTTTACTTTAAGTTCGTTTATAACTCTGGCTCTCACGATATCTTCACTTTCCACGGTGAAGGTCTGGTGCCTTCCACCGCTTTTCTCGTGCATTTCCACCACCAGCACCTTGTCCGAGGGAATGGTGAATTTGTCCAGGACGAAAACAGTGCGCCCGTCCTTTTTCCCTGCGACAGTTGTTACATAGTCGTAAGCACGCAAAGGAAATATCACCTGCTCCTGGATGGCGGTACGTTTCATCACCTTCTTGTCCGCAATCTTGAATGTCACGAAATCCACTTCATAAGGCACGTTGGACCGGTTCCTGATTTGTGTATGAAAGTACAGCAGCCCGTTATGGGTATAAAGACCGCGCAGCAGATACTGGATGCCGAACGCCTTGCTCCCGATATGCTTGATGTGCCTTTTGTTGTCCTTGTGGACGGACTTCGAAATGAGATATACCAGTTTCGGAGACTCGCTGCCGAGTTCCTTCAGGTAAATGTCAAGGGCGTTGTTTGGACGGTTCACTTCGCTTCCGTCATGGATGAAATCCTTCATCTCGATGTTCAGCAACAACGGTTCTTCCGCATACTTTACATTGAATGTATAGAAACTTCCGCTTTCGGTTATCACGGACATGTTGGTCTCCTCACGGAAATTCTTTACGGTAGCCTTTACACGGATGACATTTTCCGCGCCGTCCGCCTTGCCTGCAATGAGGTTCGGCGATCCGAGGTCCACATAACGCACCGAAGACGGGAAGATGATATGCGTGGTCTTGTCGTAAGTCACTTCCAGACCGTACGGCGGTATCATCCGGTCGAAAGTGAGTTTTCGGGTCAGTCCGTGATAGAGGTCCCCGTCTTCCTCTTTTTGGGAATACACTTCCTTGACCGGTTTGATTCCTTTGTTTACCACCGCTGCACTGTCGGTTTCAGTTTGGGCAAAGGCGCCCATGGTGCCCCCTGCAAGGGCAAGCATTACAAATAACTTTTTCATGTTGATTGAATTTTAATGGGTTGTCATTGATTGTCATTCTGATAAAGCATCAGGGTATAGCCGGATTTGAGATGCACCTTCTCTTCACGCATCTTCCGGGAGATGTACTGCGAGACACCCTGTATGGCACCCTTCCCGAGTTCGGAAAGCAGCTGGTCGCCTGCCGACTGGTTGGTGATGGAGATGCTCGTGCCGAGATTCTGCCCCAAATTGGCGGCAACCTCCTTGACAGCGTTTGCTTCCATGGATCCCGGAATGAAGATGCCTTCCTGTCCGTCATTGTCATACACGGCAAGTTTCACGGGGATGATGGTACCGCCATATTCAACCTGAAGGATATTGACGTGAAGCCTTTCTCCCTGTATGCGCCCTTCTCCGATGAGCAAGGAGTTTTTGGGAAGGACATGCTTTCCTATACGCATCGGTTCTTGCAGTCTCATCCTCACGCCCTGACCGCTGATTACAGTCTGGTTCCCGTGGATGCAGGCCCGTATGGTATTCCTCACGTCTTTTTCATCCCTGTGGCCAATCGGGGTATGGAATCTTTCCGCCAATGTCCTTCCCGTTAATGACACGGAATCCCGGACCGGTTGCGGCAACGATGATACTACAGGTGTGGAGACCAGCCCGACGGGAACGGCTTTCATGTTTCCATCCCGTCCTCTTTCTCCATCATCCGGATGGTTTTCCTTGTTTTTGCCGCCATTGCCCGGCATGTACTTGGCCGCGAGCTCGTATGACTTTTCCAAAAGTGCCACCTGTTCCTCATAGCCCGGCTGTGCATTCTGTGCGGCAGCCGCCTGCTTCAGCTGTTCCACTTCGGCTTTCAAGG
>UMCO01030993.1_pt1 | contig 24985 bp, 3 predicted proteins | sample 1964251 | NCBI WGS metagenome assembly UMCO01 (sample SAMEA4835970, study PRJEB28245) | human gut metagenome | biome: gut microbiome; material: fecal sample | place: Denmark | collected 2008
GTGCAGATTTAACATTTCTAACTATTTGATAATCAATGATTTATAAATATTCTCTTATTAATAATATATAGCTACTATACGCACTATTATATGCAATATACTCTTGGTCATGTGCAAACATAAAAATAGCTGGAGAATAAACTCCAGCTATATAAACAATAGTAATAATATTTATTTAATCAGGATTAATTTGGTCAGCAATATATTTACTAATTTTCATATTTAATGCTTTCTCATTAATTCTATAATAACTATTATTTTTAGTCATATTATTAAGTCTTTCAATAACTCTATAAATAGGAATATTACGTTTAATAAGCACACCAACTTTATTTTTACCTTTATAAATGCCAGTACTATAAACAGGATCAAAATCTTCATCAAATAGCCAACGAGCACTATAATCCATAATCTTAATTAAATCACTTGGGCCATTATATGCAGCAATAGGACTCGACCAAAGAGTTTTACCTTCTGAATAAAGTCCCCACGGAGTGTACATTTGAGATTCAGAAAGAAGTCTATCCGCAAGATATAATCCTGTAGCAACAATATTACTTTCTTTTTCATCATCGTCATCTGTCATAGCATATATAGTAACTCCTAATAATAAAGCACTAAGAATACCATATAAATCACCAAGACAACGTTTAACAGCATTACGCTCCCACGGAGACATTAAGTTCCAATTAGTTTTAATATTGGTTATAGTATTTATTACAGCTTTAAAAGTATTTTGAACAGAAGCAATAGCTATGCCAACATATCCATCTCCTTGTTTTTTAGCGTCGCTAACAACATTTCTAAATTCTTTACTAAGAAAATCAACAAAAGCAACATAAGAACCTACTTCTATAGTATTAGTTTGTTCATTATAATATCCACGACGACGAAAACGTTTCATAACACCAGGATATAAATGTTTATGATATTGCATAACTAAACTACCCCACCAAGTAAATTCAATAAGAGCAGCACCAAGTTTATCATAAACACCATGAATTTTCTTGTTTAGATTAACAGTTTTATTTTTTATATCATTAATCATATCTGGAGTAATTTCCGCTCCAGCTTTTGGAACAATTTCTCCATTCTTTAATTCAAGTAAATCGATAATAGCAGGTTTAGTTTTCCATTCTTCTTTAGCTTTTTTAATAGCTTGGTTTTTAACATGAATATATTCTTGAATTATTTCTTTACTCGCATGTGCTCTAAGGAAATCTTCTATAATATTATGTTTAAAAGTATCATATTTAAATTGTTCAGTTTTATCTTGTTTAATAATACGTTTAAATTCTTTTAGTTCTTCAAGTAAATCTTTATCTTTAGAAATAATAGAAACCATAGTATCATATTCTAACTTCCAAATATATTCAGAAAAACTACCACAACGTTTAACACCGTCTACATCATCAAATATTTTATTAGATTTAAGAACAGCAAATAAAACAGTATTTTGCATAAAATGTTCACCACCAGATTGTAAACTATACATTAAATTACGCATTCTACGAACATATTCTCCGGCAGTTTCTCCACGAACTCTTTCTGTCATTGCATCAAAATCAACAACTTTAAAATATTTAGTAAGAGCAACAGCAAAATTATCACTTTTATCTTTATACATATCAGCAATCATTCGTAAAGAATTATTCATATACATTCCGATAGATTCTCTAATATCATTTTTACTAAGATTATCTCCAGCAAATGCTTCACCCATGATATTTGCAAAACCAGTACCAATATTAGCTATACCTCCAGTAACGTTAAAAATCATATATTTAGCAGAAGTAATATTACGAGCTAAATCTGCATATTTATTTAATTTAGACTTTTCTTTAAATTGTTCAAAAATAAGACGACGAGTAAAACCATAAACTTGTTTTAAAGTATTATCTTGACTAATTGTATGATAACTATCTTGAATATCAACACTTGTACGTTTATTAATAACAGGTCTACCAGTAAATTTACTAATTTTGACAGCTTCAGTATTTTTCAAATCTTCTTGAAGTAAATATAACCAATTTTTAGCTTTATTACGAGCATTTATAACAACTTGATTAGAAATAGCTTCTGCAAATACACTACGATAATCTTTATCAAATAATTGTTTATCTATTTCAAGATTACTCTTTTTAATTTCTTCATTTTTCTTTTTAGTATCTTGAAGATATTTGCGATAACTTTCATCTGTTTCTCCAATTCCTTTAGGACGGATTTCTTCTAATTCTTGATAACCTTTACCTTTTAGAAGTTTAAGCATGTCATTTTCTACTTCATAATCATTAGCATAATCAACTTTAGCATTCCATCTATCTTCACTATCATTTCTAAATTCTAAACCAGTAACCCCTAATAATTGATTAACAGCCCATTTTGTATCAGTAACAACTTTACGTCTACGAGGAATATAACCTTGATCAACAAATGTATTATGTTTATTATGTTCAGCAAAGAAATCCATAGTTTCTTGAAGTAAACTTTGTATTTCTTTTTCTTTAGGACTTAAAGTAACATAATTATTATAATGTCCATTATCACGATTATAATTATTACTATATTTTTTATATTTTTTATTTACATATTCATCTTTAACTTGTTTTTCAGCATTTTCATTAGTAGGAACATAACTATAAGTACCTTTAAGAGAACCTTCTGGATTAACTTTCATATCAGTCCAAACTCGAAGAGGTTCAAATTTATGTTTATAAGGATTATAAACGTGATTAGCATCAAACCATTCTTTAAAATTACCATTATTACTTGCTTCATTCATAGCAGCATAATAATATTCATTAGGAACAAAATCAATATTATTTTCTATAAGTTCTCTTGCAGCAGTTTTCTTTTTATTAATATATTTATCATTTTTTGGTTCTATATAACCATAAATATCATTATTTGGAGTATAATTACCATTATCATCTAATATAATTTCACCACTACTATCTAATTGACAGAAAATACTAATAAAAACATCAAAATCTTTAGTACCTTTTAAATTACTTAAAGCCCAAGTAAGTTCACTATTAAAAGCAACATCATTAGTTTTAAATTCAACTTCTTGTTTAAATTTTTGACGAATTTCTTTTGGTTTACGTTTACCTTTAATATTTCGTAAAGCTGTATATAAATTAGCAAGTTCTTCTCTTTCTTCTTCAGTAAGTTTAGTAAATATATCTTTAGCATGAATACGTCCATCTCCACCAAATTCAATAGCTGTAATAGTTTTTCCTAATAATTCGTTAATTCTACCTATAATTTTAATTCTTCGAGGATTAACTTCTTTTTCATTTTCACTTGGGTCACGAAGCATTCTATAAAAATTATCATCAAATATAGGAAGATTATTAGGAATATCTTTTATTAATATAGCTTCTCCAGCGTTACTATCATAACTAAAATCATATTTATGTTTAGTAAGTTCTTTTATAGTAGCAATATCTTTATCACTTAATTTTCGAGCATCAACATTACCAAATTCATCATAAGCATTAGCATCATCTATTATTTTCTTAATTTTAGCACTTTTTAAATTGTCTTCATCTTTAAGTATAGAAAATGCTTCGTTAATTTTATCTTTAGCTTCTTTATTAAGAATATAATAACTATTATTTTTAATCCATTCATAAGCACTTCGATATTCAATATTTTCTAATCGTTTATCTAAAGTTTGAGTAGGATTATTTTTTTCATAATGTTTAATAATAGCTAAATTCTTTTCAAGATTTTCTTTAAATTCATCTGTATCATTATAGTTAAAATATTCTTTATTGAGAGCAGATTTAGCTTTAATAAAATTTCTTAATTTAATAGCACGTTCTCTTTCTTCAGGAGATTTAAGAGTTTCAGTATCTTTATATTCAGAAGTAAGTTGATTAATTTTCTTATCAATTTCTTTTCTTCTATTACGTTCTTGAGTAGTTAAATCAATATCTGGTTGATCATCAATAAATTTCTCATGAATATATTCCATATATTGACGATATTCTTCAGGAGCAGCTTCAAATATTTCTCTAATTAAAGCATTCTTTTTAACATAATATTCTCGAACAACAGGTTGTTCAACATTATCAGCATACCATTCATCACGTTTAAGTTTAGCAGCAATATATTCTTTACTATCTATACCATATTTATCAAGAGTGTCTTTAACAGCATCAACTAATTTATCTCTATCAGTAAGAAATTTAGCTGTATAAGATCTAATAAGTTGACCATTTGAATTAATAACATTTTCCCATCTAAAACTACCACTTTTAGCTAATATATTATCAAATCTTTTAAGAAACTCATTTTTCTTACGTGGAGCATCTTGCATTGCAGCTTGATTCATAATTCTATTAACAATCTTAACAATAACTTGTACTTGTTTATTACTTAACATTGCAATATCTCCAATATTAGTTTCCCACCAACCAGAATCACCAAAAGTATCTTTAAGATTAACAACATTCATTCGTATATTAGGATTATTAGCAAATTCATTAGCAATATATTTATTAAACATATTATCAAATCCTTGTTTAATAATTGAAGAATTACGAATTTTATTTATAGAATCACGAATCTTTTGAATATATCGTTTAGTATCTTCGTCCATACCATCAATAGGAAGATTCATAATATTTCCAAAAGTATCACCAAACGTAATAGCTTCAAGTAATAATTTAACTATATTAGGAACTTCATCTGGATTACTTCTTAAAACTTCATATAAATCATATTCTCCGATATTATATTCTTTATCGCCTATAACATAATGTTTCATTTGTTTATCGATCATATCAGCATAACTACTAATATAATCGCTAAGAATATGATATATATTTCTTCTATTATCTTTAATATCTTTAGAACGATAAGAATTTATACCTTTTATATCTAATTTACGAAGTGCTTTAGCAGCAATATCATCACCTCGTTTTTCAGCTCTTCTAAGAGCAGCAATCATGGCAACAGATGTTTCATCTACTTCAGTTATTCTATTAGCATTATCTATATAATCATCAGTTATATCAGTAGTAATAGCATATGCTTCATCATTAAAATTATCTCTATTTTCTTGTTGTTGTTTTTCAAATTCTTCTCTAACACTTTCTTCAGTAATATGTTCAATTTTATAATATTTATGGGATTCAGTTTTAGAAGCTAATGCACTTCTATAAGCATCACGTTCTTCAATTCTAACTTTTTGAATATTTTCTGTATTATTAGAAGAAACATTATTAACTAAATCTTTATGTAAATTAGATTTAAAAGCAGGAGACGGAGAATATCTTTTAATAGTAACAAGAACATTACCAGCTTCAGTAGGAATACTTTGTGTAATAATATCAGTTTTTCCTACTTGTTCGCTAATATAAAAAGAATCAGAACGTATAACTCCATAATCACCTCTCTCCTCTACGGGGAATTGAACATAAGCCTCTACATCTTTAAATAGTTTATTAAGTTCAGCTTTTTGTATTTCAGTACCATTAACAGAAACATTCTGAAATTCATTAACATTATCTATAGCATTATTTTCTAAATTAAATTTATAACGAGGAATAATATATTCTTTATATTTATCTTTTAATTTTACTTTATTATCTTTATCAATAAAATATTCTTTAGCTCCGATATTTTCAGCTTCAGCAATAACAGTATTATAAAAACTAATATCTCCATATTTATTATTATTTGGATTAACACTATAATCTCCTGTTTCATTAGGTTCAAGTAAATTCATAGGAATAAGATAAACTCCGCTTTCATGTTTATCTATTTTATACAACGTACTAATTTTATTACCACCAGCACTTCTATTAACAACAATATAATCTTGAGGAGATTTAGCGTCTTCAACATTAATTTCATTAAGTAAAGTTTTAAATCTACCATCAAAAGGAATAAATATTAATCCATTACCTCTATTACAAATATTAAATTGAAAAGCAGCATTACTTATACCTTTATTGTTTTCAGGTTTACCAAGTTTAATAGATTTACAATATTCTTTATGACTACGAATAAATTTATCAATAAATTCATCAGTAACTCCTGCTGCAGGATTAGCATAATATCCAAATATTTCTCGAATAGCAGGAACAATTCCAGTTCCCATATCTTCTATATTTTTATACAAAGAATTATTAGTAATAACTTTATCAATAGCACCTCTTTTAAATTTAAATCCATCAACAACAAAAGCATATTTAATTAAATCAGTAATAGCAAGTCTAAATATAGGAGATTTATTAAAGAAACTTGTACCAAATTCAATATAAATATCGTCCATATTTTCAGCAGAATCTGTAAATTTAATACTTTGATGAGTAAATCCTTTACGTTTAAGTTCAAATTGATTATTAAGATTTACATTAAGATAATTAAAAATACCTAAATCTCCGTTAATATGTGTTTGAATCCAAGATATTTTTTGAGCAGGAGTAAGAGCGTTAAATTTACTAAGTTCTTCTTCAGTAGGATTAAATAAGTCTTTAATATCAAAATTAATTTTTTGAGTAGTTTCAAAACCAAATATACGAGAAATTTCAGCATTCCAATAATTAGTATCGTTTTCAGTAGATTTAACAATAGCTTCATTATTATCATTTAGCCAACCTTCTTTAGTAACAGTTAAAGGGGTATTAAGTATAGGAACTTGAGAATATATCATATTCATCATATATTGTTTATATTCTCTATATTGTTTAGGAGTAAACACAACACCTAATTTAACTTGAACAGCATTAAGTACAGCATTATAAACATCATTTTCAGTTGGGAACAATTGTTTATTAACATCAACACTTGTTAATGTAGCATATTTAAAAAATGCAGCTAAAAATGGATAAACGCTATTTTCAACATCAATATCTCCTTTAACTAATTCATCTAAATTACTAACCTCGTTTTTTTCAATTTTAATAAATCCCGGATAAAGTTTTTCAATAAGACGTTTACTTCCACACATTACAGTATTACCAACTTCATTATCGGTAAATCCATAAGCAATAACATTATCAACAATAGTACGAGTTTCTCTAATAGTTTGTTTTGCACCAAAATTATCGGGATTACAACAACGAAGAACTTTTTCAAGATTTTTAGTAGTTTTATTAATCTTATTAAAAGCTAAACAAACAGCAATATCAAAAACAGCATTTTTAATATCATTATCTTTTTGTGATAATTCAGAAATATTAGTTATTTTGGACGATTCTAAGCGTGATTTTAGCACTTTTGCATTCAACGTGAATTGTTGTTCCTGTATAGGCTTTTGCGTTGAAATTTCAGCCCCAAATAGCTCTCTATACGCATTTCTGAATTGCTCGTTGGAGTTCAATGCTAACAATATCGATTCATAGTTAGAATAGTCAGTAATATCAGTAGCACCAAGTTTAAAACCAGCTTTAGCAGCTATTCTCTTAATAGCTTTTTGAACAGTATTACCACCTCCTGTAAGATATAAACTATTACTTTCATTATTAACTTCATTAATGGTAGTAATAGCAGGTTGCATTAAGAATGCAATAGCAGTTCTATAATCCATACCTGTATCTATAAGAGTTTTAAACGTTCCAAAAGTAAATTCATTTTCGTTAAAAATAGAACCTTCTTTAATAGCATCAAGAATATGAGCAGTAGTTTGAGAACTATAAACAGTAATTAATTCACCAACAACATTACGATTATTATAACTATTAGCTAATCTATAATGTTTAACTCTTGCAGTAACAGCTTTACCAACTTCATTAGTTTTCTTACCGTCTTTATCTAATAATATAACATCTCCTTTTTTAGTAGTTTCATTATATAAACCATACGCTTTAATCATCATCTCAGCATCATAAATAAATTCACCATTAGCATCTTTTTCAGTTAAATCATATTCAGCAATAATTTCATGGCCTTTTCCTAAATATCCTTTAGCATAATTGTTAACACTATTAAAAGTATCTCGTGTAACAGAAAATGCTTTAAGAGAAGCTCCACCCATAGCGTTTTCCATAAAATCCATTTGGTCAAAAGGATTATAAACACTACGACTAACAGAATCAGCTCCACGAGCTTTATCCATTTCTTTCATAGCAGATGAAAGTCTATCAAAATTACTTCGAGAATAATTCTCTTCCCTACTATTATTGTCTGCCATAATAGCAATCATAGCATCAAGAATATTATTATTTCTTACAACACGAGGTAATTTGTCAACTTCATCTAATTTAGAAAATTCATTAAAAGTTAATAGTCCAGCTTCTTTACCAATATTAGTAAGTTCTTTATAAAGATTATCTCTATTATCTTTTTCTGTACGAAGTTTTTTAACAACATCACGAAGACGTTTTTGAAGTACTTTATATTTATCTTCATGAAATTCATCTTCAATATCAGAAGAAATTTTATTATTGATATTATCTTCTATATAATACTTATATTTAGCATAATCAGTTTTAAAATCGTCAGCAGAATATTTTTTAATTCTTTTAATATTACCATTTTTATCTTTTACAACTTTAAGCGAATGACAAATGCCGTAAACAGAGTCAACGTCAAAGTCAGAACCAGTTTGAGTAACCCATTCATCAGGCAACATAATAGTACTACCATAAACATCATTAAGAAAACCAACAACTTTAACAATAGAAACAGATTGTTTTCCTTCAGTAGGAATACGATAAGCAAGTTGAATATCAAGACCTTCTTTTTGTATCATTTCAAGAGCTTCTGAAGTATTAGGAATAAGATTGCTCCAACGAGGAATCATAACTTCAGCATAAGCTTCTTGTTTAACTTCATATTTATTTTTATCTTCATCAGATAGTTTATCATATTCAGTTTCTTCTATTTCAACTCTAGTTTCTTTATTAATAATAACTCTTGGGTGATATTTAAGTTCTCTAAGTTTACCATTATTATCTAAAACTTTCATACCATGACCAACTTGAGTAACTTGTGCAGCATGCCAACCAGGAAATTTTTGTCTTGTAATACTACTATTAAATATAGCTTGTGCTATACTTTCAAGTTTACTACTAACATTATTCATATAGTTAGGCATAGCAGGATTACCAAATTCATCAGGAGTTAAATATTCGATAAAATTAGAATCCATACCAAGACGTTGAGCTTCAATACGAGCTTTCTTATAAAAATCAGTAAAATCTAATGTTTGTTTATCGCTATCAATATTAACTAATTTACCATTTTTATCTTCTTTCCAACCCATATTAAAAAGAAGCTTCTTAAAATCTTCTTTAATATTAGCGCAATAATTCTTAAAGAACGTATTAATATAAGGCTTAACAGATTCATTAGCATTATCGCAAATCTTTTTAGTAATTTGCATACCAGCTTTATTTTGAGCATCTTTCATATGCTCTGGAACATCTTGTTGTTTATAAAGAAAACGATAATAATAATCTTCTATAGCATTTTCATTATTAGAAATAAGATCTTGTTCAAAATTAGGATTAATATTTCCATCATTATCCCAAAAAGTTAAAACATTCTTTTTAGCAGCTTTACTTGTTTCATTAGTATTAACTTGCCCAATATCATATTTATGCATGAAATTATAAAGCTCTTTAAGTTGAGTTCCTTTAAGAAGTTCAGGAATAAGAACAAATTCAGCGTTTTTAATTTGACGAGGATAATGTACTCCAGTATAACTATCGTACTTATGATCATAATAGAAATTCTTCTGTACTTGAATACGAGAATTAATTTTACTAATATCTATATCTTCAATTCTACGTTGACCAGTTCTAAGTTCATAAAGTTGTTGAAATATATCTTCATATTCTTTAAAAGTACCATCAGCATAACGTCTACGCATAAATTCTTCAATAGTAATAAAAGATTGTGCATCATTAGTTTTACTTGCTTCTCTATAACCATTAGCAATTTCAGCAGCTTTCTTAGTAGCAGCGACTTCACCAAGTTCATCTTTAAGATAATTAAATAATTCTTGTTGAATATTATTAGCTTGTTTACTTGGTCTTACAGTATTATTAATAGTAACAGCTCTAAAACCATTACGAGCATATTTTCCAGCAGCATGTACTATCGTATAACCCTCTACGGGGGAATATGCATTAGCATATTTATCTATTGTAGTATTACCGAATTTAATCTCTTGTTTAGCTCCGTTATAACCAACGGTTTCTTTAATTTTAGAACTAAGAGTATCATTAATATCAAATCCAGCATAAGCAGTTCCACCAGCTTGTACTTCTTTAGCTCGTTTAAGAAAATCTTTAGCATCTTTATAAAACTTAACATCTCCTTCAAGAATATCGTCTAATTGCATATACGCATTAGCAGTATTAAGAGCAAAATCAACTAAATCTTCATTACTTTTTTGTAGTTCTTGAAGAAGATTTTGATATTGTTTACCATGAGCTACAATCTCTTTATTAAAAGATTTAATCCATTGTTCAACAATATTATCTATAACACTTCTTACTTCTTGAGTTTCATTAAAAACAATTTTACCATTTTCAATTCTAATAAGAGGACTATTAATATTTAAAGTAGCAGTATTTCCTTTAACTTGAATAAGTCCTCCGGCTTCGCCTACGGACGTTTCCCCGTAGAGAAGTAATGCACGTTCAAGCTCTTCACCAGCTTTATAATCTTTTGTATTAAATAGTTTTTGAAAGCTAAAGAAATTTCCACTTAATTTACCAGCTTTAGGATTAGATTTAGTCTTTTCTTTATCAAGCCATTTGCCTTCAACAAGAATACATTCTCTACCTTTATCATCATAAGTAATTTTATTAAAATGTACTCTTTCAATTAAACCATTGGTGTCTTTACGAAGAACCCAATTACCTTTACTATCATTATCAAATAAATAATTTAATTGATTAATAAACATATTAAGTTCTCCGATAACATTTTGTCTAAATCCAGCAAATATAGGGGCAGCTCTATTAATACGAACATCTATAGAACCATTTTCAATACCTTCTTGTTTAAGAATATCCGCTATATCTGCATAAAAATCATCACTAAGTTTATTATCATTAACTGACGAAATACCTTCTATTTCTATATTATATAAAATATTATTTATTTCACCTTCAATTTTATTTCCTTTAATCCAAACAATATCAGGACTATCTTTAGTTTTATAAACAATAGGTATAGAAATAGTGCCATCTTCATTTTCAATATAATAATATCGATTAAAGTTAAAAGTAGATAATTCTCCTTTAATAACAGAATAAATATCTTTAACAGACCATATATTATTTTTATTAGCAGCAGCTTTATCTTTAGCTTCTAAATATTTATCATAATTTTCATCTGTATTTTCTAAAGCATAATTATCTATTTCATTACGTCTTTTATCAGCATATTTAGCAATATCTGTAGCTAAAGCTGTAATTGTATTTTTAGCGTCAAGTTTAGGAGCTTGAATAATAAAGTTTTTAGGAGCGTCAGAAGGAGTACGGAAAAAATATCCAGCTTGTGAAGCATTTAAAGCTGCTTTAGAACTGCCAATATTTTGTCCAGCAATAATAGGATTAAAGTAGGCAACCATAGAAGTAGCAAAATAATCTCCTTTAGACATTTTAGCATATAAAGCAGATTTATCACTTTGCATATCTTTAACACCGTTAAATAAACTTATTTGAATAAGTTTTTGAGCGTTAGGATTAATAGATACATTACCTCTATCATCTCTCATAAATAATCCTTCTTGAATATATTTACCATTAGCTCCTTTAATTCCCCAAAAGAAACTATTATATTTATATTGTTCTCCTTTATTAACTTCTTCTAAAAGATTTCTTAGACCAACTTGAGCATCTTTTTTATTAGCATAATTAATTTGTTTAATAAGATTAGTAATATAACTATTATTAATTACATCAGAAGATAAATTACCTTCAGCATTAACACTATTTAATTCATTACGAACAGCAGAATAGTTAACAAGTTTTTGACATATATTAACGATTGGCTCATTAAGTCTATCATAATTAATATTAGAAGAATCAAATAAAGGAGCTTCTTTAGTATATTTTTGTCCAATTTCTTCAGAATATCTTACAGCCTCATTATAAGTTTTTCTTTCATTATTATATTTATTATATGATTCATTATATTCTATAACAGTAGTTTCGACTTTTTGTAAAAGATCTGCTATATTATTTAATAATCCAATCATATTAGATCTAACAGGATTATTTCCATTATAAATAAATCCAAGTATTTCATTACGAGTTACTTTAGGATAATATTTTTTAAGTATTTCATAAATAGCTTCTTCTATTTCTTTATTTAATTCTTTAGGAGTAACACCATCATCTTTAAGTCTAATAGCAACAAGTTTATCAGAAATTTTATTTAAACGAGCAATTAATTCTTTAATATGATTAATATCATTTTCAGTATATAAATCTCTCATTGTACTACGAGTTGTATTTAGCATATTATATATCATATAACTCATAGCATCTAAAGATTTATTGGATTGTTCAAAAGTAATACCAGATTCAGTAATAATAGACATTGTTTTAATAATCTTAGGATTACTTAATTGACAAAATATTCGATTAGCAAATACAGGGTCATTAATACAATCATCTGCAATTTTAATTAATCCATAATCTTCAGCAATATCTGTTGCCATTCTTACAATACTATCTATAAAATCATTAACGGAATTAAAATTACCTCTTGTATATAATTCTCTAATAATAAAATTAGCACCCATAGTAGTTCTAAGACCAATTTCATTATTAGTGTCATAATTATAAACTCTTGTACCAACTTCTGCTGGAGAATCTAATTTATAAATAGTATTAAAATATAATTTTAAATCAGCAGCAACAGGTTTTTCAAAACTCGCCCAAAGTTTATCTTCCCAAGATTTAGTAGTTTCATCAATATTTTCAGCACCAGAATTAGTATAATCTTCATCATCAGTAAAATTTTCATTAGTAAGTTTATCACTTTCTAACACATTTTCAAATTCACCAACAATATTAACAAGTTTACTACTTTCAAATGCTTTTGTAAACCAAAAATTAGGATTACGTTTAACTTGTTCAATATAATTATTACGATTCTTTTGTGTTATATTACCAAATTTATTAACTAAATTATATGCTTTATTATATTGTTGTCTTCTTGCTTCAGTATATTCTTTATATACTTCATTAAGTTTCTTTTTATTATTATCTACATCATTATCGTTCTTAATAAGTTGTTTAAGCTCTATTATTTTCTTATTAAGACGTATAGCATTATTGTATGCTTCTTTAAATTCTTTAATAGTATTATCATCAATTTCTTTATTTTGATTATAAACTTTTAAAGCAACATTATTAATATAATCTTTTTCAAGAGCGTCAATAGCTTTTTGAATTATTTTAACTCTATTAAGTTTAACATTGTTATATTTACTCGATTTACGTTCTTGCTCATAAAGAAGAGAAATAATAGTAGCGGTATCATTAATAGCAATATTACGAGCTTTAACACTACTAAAACCCGTTAACAAATCAGCTTGACGTTTAGCAGCAGCTGTTGTAACATCTTGGTGTTTAAGTTCATAATATTGTTTTAAAATTCGTCTAACAGTATTTTGTTTATTTTCTAAAATAGACTTAGTAGAATCAAATTTTTCATCTTTTTTACAAAATTCTAAAAAATCATCGCTCTGAATATATCCAGCAAGCACTTTAGCTTTCTGTTTAATACCATCAGAACAATACTCTACAGTTTTCTTAAGAGTGTCATTAACATCTCCTTTAATAACATAACCAAATTCAAAACATTCCATAACATTAAGTTTAACAATATTAATAAATAAAAACCGTCAATTATGATAGCTGTTTTTAGCTTCATAATTGACGGTAATATATAAGGCTTAACTACTTATCTACATGCGTATTTAAGTTCGCCATTTCGCAGCATTTTAGCTATTAACGGCTTGTCTTGCTCCGAGTAGCTATTGAGATAGTCTGCCATGTTATTAATTCGAGTAATATCCAGAGTTTCAGCAATGATATTACCGTCATTATTTTTAACAGCATTAATATCCTCTATATCAGAAGTAATTGATAATAGTTCATCAGAATTATCATTAATAGTGTTATAATCTTCATCTTCAACTATATCAGAATCATAACTATCTTCACCAAATTCATTATCTTCTTCGTTAATGTCTTCTTCTATAATTTCAGATTCTTTAGTAATATCTTCGCCAACATCTTTATCAGACAATACTTGATTATCTTTAATATCTTGTTTTACATCATTTTCATTACTTATATTATTATCATTAATATTTAATATCTCATATTGACGAGCAAATATAGTATTGTTTTTAATACTATTATCTTTTATATTAAATATTTTAAGTAATATATCAATAATCTTTTGAAAAATACTTTTCTTTTCATTATCTTCTGTAACAACGGCAACACCTTCTCCAGTATATTCAACTTGATTTAAATACTTAATAATATTACTTTGAGATAAACTTTCAACAAGCCATTCTTCAGCAAATACTCTACGTTGTTCATCTTCGGAAAGTTCAACATAACTATCTTTTTGTTTAGCTTTAATACGTTCAAAATAATCTTTAAAAGTAAAACCATTATCTTCAATCCATTTCTTAATGTTGACAGCTAATCTATAACGTTCGCTATTTCTATCTCCATAGTTAGCATCATGCTCAACAGCTTCAATAAATTTATTATAAGTTTCAAATAAATCATCTATAATATTTTCTTTATCAAAAAGATTATGTTCATCAATATGAGCATGAAGTTGTTCATGAATAAGTAATCGAACTAACGTAGTAGGAGAAGAATTAGCTAAATTAGAACCAGCTTTAGTAAATATAACAGCTTTTTTATCTCGATTATATTTAGCATTACCTGTTTTATCTTTTTTATCATAATAATAAGTACCAGAAACGATAGGAATACCATAAACATTTTTGCCAGTAAGTAAATCAATAGTTGATTTAGGAATAGCAGCTTTTTCAAGAAGACGTTCTGTAGAATTAGCTTTTTCAAGAGTAGCAGTTTGAATCGTGTTAGCAACTCCAACAATTGAATCTTCCTCTACGGGGGATTGAATTTGATCAGGTACGGCAAGAGTAGCAACATTGATATACATAGAAGTAGCTTTATCAACATTGTTAAAGAAACCTCCGTGCTTATTAACTCCTTGATTTGTATTAAAAGCATTATTTTGAAGAACAAAATCTCCAAAATTATCATATACAATTTCACTATCTCCGAGTTTAACTACAAATTTATTATCTCTTTTAAAGAAATAAGGATTATCTGTAGTATTACCGTTACCAACATTATTAAGAGTAAAGAATGTTCTATTATAAATAGTATTATTAGTTATTTCTGTAGCAATAATATCTATAAGTTTATCGTTAACATTAATAAAACTTGTGGTTTTTGAATTATCACCTGCAGGATTATAAGTAATACCTGTACCTAATTCATTTGAATTACCGGCTTTAAACTTATGTATAATAACGTTAAACTTAGAAGTATTATGTCCAATAGAAAGAATTATTTGATTATTAGAACTAATAACATCATAACCATAAAATATACTTGGAAATTTAGTATTGGCAGAGTTAAATAATAAACCAAGTTTATCTCTAATTTCTTCAAAAGTATATTTTCTATTTTGAAAACCAGTTAAAATATCAACAAGTTCTTTATGAAGATTTTCTTTAATTTTACCATCAACTTTATTAGCACTTGTAAACATGGCTATAATAGGAGTTTTACTTCTACCTCCAATTAGGAAGCCCATATTACCAGCAAGAAAAGGAGCAGTAATTTGTTGTTTCTCGCCTGTTAATTCATTGATAGCAACTATACCATCTTTATCACTATCAATACCAACAATAGCGTGTTGGTCAGATTTAAAAGGTAATTCATTAACACCTTTTTCAGTATTTTCAATAATAGCATCAGAAGTTTCTTTTACACCTTGATTTGTTCCTGTTTGTCCAGCATATTTAACAATAACTTTTTTACCATTAGCAGCAAGAGTTCCAATTTTATGAGTATTTTTATAATTATTAAAAATATTTTCTTTCCATTGTTCATAACTATCTTTATATTCTTCAATAGTTTGAGCTAAAGGATTATAGAAAATAATATTTTTAAGATTATAAATAATACGTTTAGCTTTATCTATATCAGTTATTAAAGCAGGATCAAGTTTAATTACACCATCTTTAATAGTTTTTTGAATAACTTCACTATTATAGATTCTTTCATATTCTTCTTTAGTTAAATCATATCCATAACCTAAATCATAAAGATTTTTCTTATGGAATAAATCCCATAGTTCGTTTTCATTATTAAAAATAGATTCAAATAGTTCATCTGTATTAGCTTCAATTTGATTATTTACTTTACGAACATGATAATTAATACCGCCTTTTGGCCCAAGTTTTATTCTATAACCATTATTATCACTATCTGGAACAACATTAGAAATAAATCCAATTTCAATACCTTTGCGTTTAATAGCAAAAGAAACAATATCATGATTTCTATTTTCTACAGGAACAATTTCTAAATCATCTCCTACTTGTAAAGCATTAACAACTTGTTCATAATCAGGACCTCTATTAACACGAGAAGGAACAATATGCATATAATTATCAATAAATTCAACTCTTTTACTTGCTTCATAAACAGCATTATAAAAATCTGTAGGATTATTAAGCAAAGTATTAAGACTACGTTTATGTGTAAATACATAATTAGTATTATAAGAATTATTAATAAAATCTTTTATATTATATAATATATGATAAGCAGTTTGAACATCTAAATCTAACATTTGTTTATTAGCATCATCAGATAATATTTCAATAATATCTTTAAATAAAGATTCAAGATTAATAACAACTTTTTGATTTTTAATAACAGTATTTCCTTGATGGTCTTTAGTTTTAATTTTATTTATAGTAATACCTTTATATTGAATATATGCTTCAATAAAATCTTTAATTATTTGATCAAATTCAGTATCTTCAATAGTAGTCGTAATAGCGTTAACTTCGTTGTTATCATTAGATTTAATGGTTACTTTTTGTTTAGTAGCAAGAGCTTCAGCAAGACGTCTAAAAGTTTCAGTTTTACTATCTTTACGTCTTTCTAAAGCTCTAACTATTTGTTTCATTCCCATATTAACACCTCTTTGAGCAGCATGAGGTGCTACTTCTGGACTAACACCTTCTTCAATAAGTTGTTGAGTAATAGTTTCTATAATATTTTTAACTTCTGGACTATTACTATTTTTATTTAAAGCATCTTCAAATACATTAGGAGAAGTTCTAAAAAGAAGAAAAGTTTTACTACTTGCAATACCTACAGCTCGTTCATTAATAGTAGGATCAAAAGATTTAGCGAGTTTAACAGCATCATCTAAATCTTTATTAGTAATTTTATCTTCATCTTCAATAATTGCTTTAACAGCAATTTCATTAGGATCATCACTTTGTTGTTTAGTTTGAGTTTGAGAAACTCCACTTCGTGGAGTTTGTTCCCCCGTAGAGGAGTTATCATTATTAGATTGTTGATTATTGCTAACTTCTGCAGCAGTATTATTAATAGTTTTTGCTTGTTCTTCACTAACTTGTTTACCGTTAACTACTACTCGTTTAGCTTCTTCTTCCTTTTGTTTTCTATTTTGACTTTCTTCTTCTATTGTAGCTCTTATAGAATTACTAAAATCTTCAGTATTAAAATATCCTATTTTAAGCATATCAAGAGATTCTTTTAATTTAGGAACTCTATTACGAAGAATATCTTGCCATGCTTTATCTAAATCTTCTTGTTCTTTAATCCAATCTTCAACTTGAGTTGCAGCATTAGACATTCTTGTCATAGTAAGATAATCAACTTGTTGAGCAATAAGATCAATTCTATCATTATAATCTCTTTGAGATTTAGGTTGAATATTTTCTAAATCAGCTTTTTTATCTTGAAGAGCAACTTGTTTATCAATTAAATCTTTAACATTATTAGGAGCTTCAGGAATATTTTTATCAGATTCGTTAATAAGTTTTTCAATATCATTTAATATAGTCTGAATATCTCCAGAAAGTCTTTCTACTTGATAATCTTTTCCAAGACTTTGATTAAAAATATTAATTATAGATTGTCTATTATTTTCAGATAAAGGATTATTATCATTTAGAAATTTAAGAAGTCCTCTTTTTCTATCATTATAAATTTTATTATATTGATTTTTAGCTTGTTCAGAAATATCTGGATTGTTATTAACTTCTTCTTGAGCTTGATTAATTTCATTTAATAATTTAGAAACATGTTTATCAATAGCTTGTCTTCTATATTTATCTACTGAACTTATATCAACATTATTTTTATTTATTTCATTTTGTATAGTATTAATTCTATCCCCAAAAGATTCAATTTCTAATTGTTCTCTCGTAAATTCTCTTGCGACAATTTTAGCAGTATATTCACTTTCTATTTCACTATTATATAGTACGTTATAGAGATTTTCAGCATATATATCTCTAACTTTATCCATTTTAGCAAAAGCTTGATTAGTAAAATCTTCTTCAGATTTAGTAAGTTGAACACCAGCTTCTCTAAAATATTCTTTAAATTCAGGACTTGTAATATATTCTTTTAATAAATCATAAGTACCTGCTTCATAAGCATTAATAGCTAAATTAGTAAAATAATCATCAATAACTTGTTGTTTTTTAATTTCAGCTTCTTCTGGAGTAAGTTTTCTATGAACATCAACTCCTTCATCTTGAAGTCTTTCTCCAGTAATAGGATCTTCAACATAATCATCTGGAGAAATATAATCATTTAACATAGTAAGTTTATCGACAACATCTTTATTTAAAGCAGCACGGTCTTGAATTTCTTTATTCATTATTTTTTCTTCAGCAGTAAGAGTATTAAGAATATTAGCATCAGATTCTTTACCTTTTAACTTTTTAGCTTTAATTTGTCTTTGAAGAGCAGAAAGTCCTTTACCAGCTCCTTGAAAAACCATGCCTCCAACAGCACCCCAAAATGCTTGTTCCCATATTTTATCATCAGTAATATAACTTTCAATTGTACGAGGAATATAATTAGGATCTAAATACATTTTAGCAACTTCTTTACCTTTTTCAGTTTGAATACCTTGATATCCTTCTTCAAAAGCTTCACTAAGTTGCAAAGTGCCAATAGTACTTAAAGGGTGTTTAAGAGCTTCTTTAAATTCATCTGTTCTATCTTTCCAAAAACTTCCTTTAGGAATATCTGTACTGGCACTTGGTTGACGTGCATTTGCATTAGCTTTTTTACGAAGATTTTCAATTGCTTGTTTATTAGAACGTCTAATTCTTGAAGTAGGTAATTTTTTACCAACTTTACCAAATAATTGACCAATACCTCTAAATTGCAAAATATCTTGACCAAGCATAGCATAATCATTAATAAAAGTTTTATCAGCAGATTCTCCAGCAATATATTTTGCTATTTGGTCAATAGTTTTACCATTTAATTCAGGATTTCTTGCATAAAAATCTTTCCATTGTTGGTCAGTATATTTTTCAAGTTCTTGTTTAGTAGATTCATAAGTTTCTGTCCAAACACCTCTTGCTTCCATATAATTTTCCATAGTACGAGAAAGAACAGCATTAGTAGTTAAATTATTAATATATTTAACAGAATTATCAAGACGAGCAACTGAAGGAGCTTTAATACCAGCACCTTTCATAGCTTTATGAGTAAGTTTAGCTAAACCTCTTGTAGAAGCATTATATGCTCTTCCTATTTTATTAATTTTCCCTAATGATCCAATAGCTTTAGTAACACCAAGAGTAGGCAACATCATAGATAAAGTACTAAAAGCACTTACTCCATTATTAGCCCACCAACCAAAATCACCAAATGCAAAAGTAGCATTTGGATCTTTTTGATAAATTTCAAATTCATCTCTAATAGTATTTTGAATACCTTCAATATATTCACTTACTGGATTAGTATAATCATTTTCATCAGTAAAAACTTGTCCTACAGCATCTACAATATTACTAAGAGAAAGAAACGAACCAAGAACGGCTTCATTAGCAACTCCTTGTATTATCATATTACCAAGTTGTTCAAAAGCAGATTGATTTTCTGCACGTTGACGTTTTAAACTTTCTTCAGAATCAATATTATTAACAGTAATATCTTGTTCTTCAAACTTTTCTATTTCACGAGGACTATATTGTGAAGTATATCGAAGTTTATTAGCCATTCTATTAACATCTTCAGCAAAATCATCACTCATTGTATTAGAAACAAGATAAGGGGACTCTTTGGCCCCCTTTTTAGTTTTAGGATTATATTTAGGATTTCTTACTAATTCTCCATTATTTATAAAATCAATAACTTTACTCATATCTTATATGTTTAATTTACTTCCTAAATCTTTACTTAAAACAGCATAATAACGTTCTAATAAATCAGGTCTTCCAATAGAAGTTGTTATAGTTTTTGCAATTTCAAAAATACGTCCATTTAATCTTTCAATAGCATTTTCATTATCTAATTGTAAATTTCCTTGTACGAAATTATTTTGAATATCAATATATTCATTCATAGCTGAATAAATATCTACGGCTGCTTCTCTATTAATGTTAATAGCTGTATTTCCATTTTTATAAGTAAATATATTACCACCATTAGCTATTAATTGTTGAGCTCCTAATGTAGGAGTTTCAAAACTTTCACTAAGATTAGATGTCATTGCGTAAGCGTCCATTTTAGCAATATGATCTGAAGCCTTAGTATATTGACTATTTTCAAATGCTTCTTGTGCTTCATCATTAACTAATCTGGGAATAAAATAAGTTTTTGGAATACCTGTTGGTTTACCATTACTATCTAAGGTAGGATAAATTGTTATATTAGTGCCAGTACCAAAAAAAGGATTATGAGCAGAATTAAATACAGCTCTACCATTTCCAACAGCTGATACTATTTCATTACCTTTATCTTCTCTATCTTTAATATTTGTAATTTCTTTAAAAGTACCGTACCCATCGTTGTCTTCTACAGTAAACATTTTAGTATTTCCAAATCCATGAGCTATAGTTTTCCTTATTAGTTCTTCTTTGTCAATATTAAGTCTAAGACGATATTCTGTTTCATCAATTTGACCAGTATTAAGTTGATGTAAAAGTAATTGTTGATAATTTGTTTCACCACTAAGAGATTGATGACCAATAGTAATTTCATCGTAATTATCAAGTTTAGTACTTATTTTTTCTTGTTGTTTAATAAAATCGTTAGAATAATTAAGAAACTTTTTATTAGCAGCTTTTTTATATCTATTATATAAATATATATTACCAAAACCAACAGCTGCATTATGTGCAGGATTTAAATTATAATATAAAGGAACTGTATATTTACTATCTTGTTGTGATTGAGGAATTATAGGATTATATTCAGCATCTAATACTTGTACATTAATATTATCTACATTACCTTTAACAGCAGCATTAACAGTATTAGATAAAAGTAACATATTTTGATAATATTCTTTTGGAAGTCTAATATAAGAAACACTTTTTCCGTCAATTTCTTTTCTTCCTGTACTAAAGCCTAAACCAAGAAAACCTTCTTCATTATTAGAATTTAAAATTTGAATAGCTTGATTATATTCATCTGTATTATTAAAACTAACATCATAATATTGACCTTTATCTCCAAATTCAATTTGAACATCTTTTAATAATTTTTGGTCATATGGATTATCTTTGTTAAAACTACCTCCATTTTTCATTCTATTAACATAATCTACTAAATATTTATCATCTCCTTTTAAATCTTTAGTTAGATTATCATAATTCATTGTAGTTTCATTATATTCTCTAATAAGCTCACTACTTTTAACTCTAAAATCTACAAGTTGTTGTTCTGTAGCACCATTATTTTTAAAAATTAAATATGCTCTTTCAAGAGTATTTTTCCAACCATCTGTACTTGCATTAGTCATATCGACATTAACGTCTCTACCAACAGCAGTTTTAAATAGATTATATAAATCATTCTGAATATTTTGTTTTTTACTCATTAATTCAGAAGTCATATTATAATTAAGAGTTATTGGTTTAGTATCACTTGTTCTATTTAATGATTTTATATATTCTTCATTAAGTTCAGCATTCTTTTTAGCAGTTTCTGCTGCTTGTTCAGCGGCTTTATAAGTTTTTAATCCATTTCCATAAGTGGTTTTACGAGTAGTATTATAATATTCAGCAGCATATAAAGCAGGAGATATTCTTTTATTTAAATATTGTTGAGGAGAAAGAGTTATACCATTATCGTCAGTAACATCACTCACAATATTATATTTTCCTTTAGTAGCATTTATAGCTTTTTTATGTTTCCAAAGAGCAATATCGTAATCTTGTTGAAGACTTTCTTTAGCACCTGGAGTAGATTCAATAGCCGCTCTAATACCAGCTTCTATTTTACTTCTATCAAGTTTTTCAAAACTATGAGTAGTATCATCATAATATTCTCCATCAAATACTTCGTTTGGATTAGTAGTAGGATTACCGTTTTTATCAAGCCAACGAACTTGATTATAACTACCAGATTCTCTTGCAGCCCATTGTAAACCTTTAGAAATCAAAGAAGATAAATCTACAACAGCGGTTGGAGAAATATTAGGATTCCATTTTGTTCCACTAATTACTTTTCCAGTTTTTTCATCAACAATATCTTTATAATAATAAGGATTTTTTTCTAAAAAATATTCTTTATAATCTTCTGGAAGAGTTTTATCATTTATAACTCTATTTTTAAAATCAGTATAATCTTTTTGAGCTTGAAGTCTGCCAATCATTCCAGCATCAGAAGCTAAATTACCAGCTTTAATAACAATATCATCTAAAGCTGCTGCAGAATTACCAAATACAGTATTATTATCAACAAGTTGTTGTATTTCAGAAATCTTTTGTTGTCTCCATTCATTTTCTGCTTCGTTAAGTTCAAGTTTAGCCATTTCAGCTTGAAGATTAGAAGCAGTTTTAATAGCTTCTTTATGACCTTGTTCAAGAGTATTAAAAGTATTTCCTAAAGTATTTAAATCTACTGTTGGAACATATTCTGTATTAATATAATTAAAACCTTTCATATAAACTATGTTTTTAATTGTTTTTATTTCCGTATGCTCTCAACCATGATTCTATCATATCATTTGTTATACCTCTTACACCAAGAGCTTTTAATATAATAGGATTAACATTAGGATTTGCAGCAGCAATAGCTCTAATATTATTTTCAGCAGCTAATCTTTTTTCAAAATTACCAATAGCGTTTTGTACTCCAGCATTAATACTATTAATCAATTCTATAGTATTTTCAGATTGTTTTTCAATAATAGCATTTTCAAAAGCATTTTTCTTTTCTTTCCAAGTATTATAATTAGTAATATTTTGATTAGCAACAGCTTGTTGATTAAGTCTATCTTTATTAATTAATTCAGTTTCAGTATTTTCTTTATTAGCATAAATATTATTAAGTAATTTAATAGTATTTAATCTACCAAGTTGTTTTCTACCTAAAGCAACTCTTGAACTTGCAGTATTAGCGTCAATTTGTCGTTCATATGCTTGTTGTTGGTCTCTAATAGTATCAAGTTGAGGATTAATATTAATACTTGTTTTAAGTTTAGAAGGAATTAAATTAACAGGAGCTTTAGTATATTTCATTTTATCTAATGCTTTCTTATTAGCATTAAATCCTATAATACTTCCAATAATATTTGAAGCAATACCAATACCATCGCTAATTAAAGAATTATAAGTTCGTTTATTCATAATATCTTGTTTATTATCATATTTACGCTTAGTATTTAAGTCAACACCTGTAGTAGGATTAAATCTACCATTAGTATCAAGAATATCATATTTGATTCTCTCTACGGGGGATTGATAATTAACAATTGGTTGATTTATTTTATTAGCTAATTCATCTTCAAGTCCTAAACTATAAATTTCTGGATTAAGAGTAACAGTTTTTTCAATATCTTCAATACCACCATTTTTGAACTTTATTCGTTTCCCCGTAGAGGGAATCATTCTTAGACTTGTCTTACCATTGCTTGTAACTGTATAAACTCCACCATTTTTAGCATGTTTACGAAGTTCTGGATATTTATTATAAACTTTAGTTTTAATATCATCACGTCCATGAAGTCCTGCAAGTCTTAAAGCATCAATAGCATCAGACTTAGTAGGAATAGGATAACTTCTATTTTTACCAGCAAAATCTTTTTTATCTACATTAGGATAAGGTTTAGATTTAGAACCATAATCTTTAGAACGACTTAAACCACCCATACGTTTTTTATTTCTTTTTTTATAAAAATTATTAACTAAATTATCTCTATTAGCTAAACCAGCTTCTCTATATATTTTATTAATTTCTTCTCTAACTTCATCATCAGTACCTCTAAGAATAGCTCTTTGCATAGGAACATATTTTTCATCTTCAGGATTAAAATATACTCTTGCAGTTTTACCACTTCCTCTATTATAAATCAAATTAGTAACTAATGCTTCTTTAGTTTCAGTAACATTTCCTTCATCATTATAATATTTACGAATAAAATCTATTCTTCGTTTCGCACTTTGGTTAGCACTTTTAATTCTTTTAAATCTTAAATCTCTTTCATCTTCTTCAGTAATATATTCTCTTCCTTTAGAATCTTTTTTAATTTTATCATTAATATTACCTCCAGTATATCTATCTACTTCCATTCCAAAATTATCTTTATCAAAACCTTTACCTTTAGGAGCATACCATCTACGATTAATTCTATCAAATTCTATACTATCAGGATTTTCAGAATAATTAATTAATTTACCAACTTCAGTATTATCGTAATAAGGAGTATAATCTGGACTAATAATAGGATTTTCTAAAGTAGAAACATTATTTGC
>UMCO01049037.1_pt1 | contig 24707 bp, 25 predicted proteins | sample 1964251 | NCBI WGS metagenome assembly UMCO01 (sample SAMEA4835970, study PRJEB28245) | human gut metagenome | biome: gut microbiome; material: fecal sample | place: Denmark | collected 2008
AAAATTACAAAAATATTGTTCCACGATGGTTTACACTATATAAACCGACACAAAGTGTAATAATTTCAGAAGAAACACCCCCACACCCCCTAAATAGCACTAAATCAGCGCGGTAGTCACCTCATCTAAAAATTTTTTCTTCCGATTTTTCAGCCTTTTTGTAAAGTTTAATTACTTTCCACCATAAAGGATAATTATGCATATTCATTCATCCGTTATTTATTAACATTTGATACCATAAACTCTTACTTTGCAGACCAAACCATAAATGTATACCTATCCTTCATTTAATGTATACCTAAAATGTATATTTATACCCTTTATTTACTAGGGTTTTACCGGATATTCAGGATATTATATGTATCTTTGTATTGTCGATATTTTATAGACGACATGTTGTAAGGACGACCTGACACGTGTTATCCTTCAGAAAGCCCCTGTTTATCGGGGTTTATCCTACACAATAACGGAAAATTAATATTATTATTGTACATAAATGGAAAATGGTATTGCTATAGACACATTGCACGCTCAGTTGCTAGACCTTTTGAGGCATGACGAGTACGGCTTCGAAGCGCTCCGTTGCCAGGACTGGGGTAAGGCAAACTCTGATAAGTACAACAAGCTGAAGTCTACTTTCATCAGGTCAATGAGACGTCTGGCGAAGAAGGCTCCGGTGAAGTACTACAACGGTGCTTACTACATGTTCAACGGCAAGATATACGAAGCTGTTCCGAAGATAGTTTTGGAACAGGCTTACCAGCTTCTGCTCCTCGACCTGGCCATGGCTCCGATGCTCGGCATCAGTACGGTGATGAACAAGTCATTCATGGAGGTGATAGAGTGCTACAACATACTGAGACCTACCTTCGACATCGTTGCATTCGCCAACGGAGTGGTTGACTTCGGCAGCGGTCTGAAGTATCCGAACGTGATGCCGTTCTCTCCCGAGTACCATGTCACATACTACCACCCATACGACTACAATCCGAAGGCGAAGTGCGACAGGTGGATGAACTTCATCAAGGAGGTCCTCCCAGACAGGACGTCGAGGATGATCCTCCAGATGTTCCTCGGTCTCGGTCTCATACAGAGAGGTACTGCATACAATCCGTACGAGGGGAAGGAATCATCGAAGATTGAGCTCTGTCTTCTCCTTATAGGTACGGGAGCCAACGGAAAGAGTGTCATCTTCGACGTTGCCTGCAACATATTCGGCAAGGACAGGATAAGCAAGATGGACTACGCCGACCTCACTGCTGACGGAGACGAGGGAATGAGGGGAAGGTATCCTATCAGGAACGCCATCTTCAACTGGTCTTCCGATTCCGACCCGAAGAAATTCGGAAGGAAGAACACCGGTATGTTTAAGAGACTCGTGAGCGGTGAGCCCGTCCCTATGAGGAAGCTTGGAAGGGATATCCTTGAGGGGAACTCAATCCCCTATCTCATCTTCAACCTCAATGAGCTTCCGTTCCCTGATGATGCGTCGCTCGGATTCATCAGACGCTTGCAGTACGTGAGCTTCGATGTTACCATTCCTAAGGAGAGGCAGGACCCGGAGCTTGCGAGCAAGATCATCCGTGAAGAGCTGAGCGGAGTGTTCAACTGGATATTCCGTGGCGCGATGGAGCTGAGGAGCAGGAAGTACAGGTTCCCGGCAGCGGAGGGCAGCAGGAGACAGCTGCTTATCTCCCTTCTCGGAAGCAATCCTATCTATGCCTGGATAAGGGCGTATGATATGAGGTGCAGCCAAGAGGCGAGGGGCGAGATTTCGGAATGCATGCTTGCCAAGGAGATGTACGAGAGGTTCGTCGAGTTCTGCAAGGCAAACGATGTCGAGGAGAAGGATATCCCTACGATTCAGAAGTTCGGGCGTGATATGAGCGACAAGTACGGCTTCTTCAAGAAGAGGTCACAGGGCGGAATGACCTATCAGGTGTACGGCGCGCAGATGATTGACCTGAAGCAGGAGCTTCTCATCAATGACGTGAAGAATAAATTGCGTGGTGAGGAGGACATCAAGCAGCCGGAGAGCTTCATTCAGCCTGACGATTAACGGTTATAAAACAGATTTCTATGATAGACAAGGAATATATCAAGGAGATTATCTCCCGTATCACGAATCTTAAGGCCGAGAAGAATATGGTTCCGGCCACCGCTTCAATGCAGGAGATTATGACTGCTGTTCGCGAGGATGCCCTGGAGTGCATGAGGACCATGTGCAATGATAAGGAGATTGTGGTGAACAGAACGTTGAACAGTGTTTCATTCAAGTGCCTATGAGAAGACATCACAATCCGAACAAGGTTCCGCCGTTCAAGCCAGACCCCGAGCATTGGACTAGAAAGGTTCATTCATGGAAGGCGAAGGTTGCATACGAGACTGAGGATGATGCTTGGGAGTTTCTGAATCAGATTCCGAGGTTGAAGGCACTCGGCTGGCATCCTTACTTATGTAAGGTTTGCTCAAAGTGGCATATTGGTAGATTACATAATAAATAGTTGAGATATGGAAATTAGAGTTAGCGTTTTAGGAAAGGTCGCATACAAAGAAAGAGAAAGTAGGGAGGATGCAGAAAAAGCCGAACTATATCCATTTGGAGAAGGAGTGTATGCGGTAATGGATGGAGAAAATTTCGTTGAGTTAAGAGTCGTATCTGGCAAAAAACACAGCGATGAAAAAGGTGATTATTACGCATGCGTAGATAATTACTGGGTGCATGGGAAAATCTCAAACTCTGCAACTATCATAGAGCATGAAGAAAGGTTGAAGGATTATATCGACAAGTGTTTCGGTCGTCTTGAAGCTATTGTTAAAAAAACCAACGATTGTATCAGTAGTGTAAGTGAAGAACTTGATGGCTTTATGAGTAATTCTCAGGATGATTTTTGCTCTATTGAGAAATCTCTTGAAAGAATAGAGAAAGATGGTGTTGGTAGTGGAAAAGGTATCAGCGAGAAGACATTATTGTCTGCTATCGAGATTGTATCAAAACAGAAATAGTTGAGAATATGAAGAAGAAAGGATATTACGAATACGAAAACGGAATCTACCCTTTGAAACTTTGGGTACACATCGGAAAAGACTTGAAAGAGCTGATAGATTCCTGTTTTGACAAATGCAAGGCTCCCGATATTGATTACGGCGGCGTTACGTATTCCGATGCTGTCAGAAAGAGCGACAGAAGGCGAGGCGTTCTTGTATCGTTTCCGTGTCAGAAGGTTATGTCGATGAACTATTGCTGCCATGAAGCTTCTCGCGTCTGCGATGCCATCGAGGAATATACTGACTTAGAACACGGCGGCGAGCCTTCTGCCTACCTGATGGGTTGGATTGCGTCTTGCATCAACAATGCTCGTTTGGGTATTGGCGATTTCGTTGAACTAAAAGATGAGGAGGAATAGCTTATGAAGCCGATTATAGTAATTGAACTTCCTTTGGGAATGGGCATTGATAGAGAAATCACAGAGCCTTATGGCTATGATTTATTCTACGGAGACGAAAATATCGAAGCTCAGTGGGAGAAGCTAGAGAAACTTCGGGAAACTGGTGGCGTTATTGTTGTTCAACCAAGCCATACTAGTGCTGTTCGCGAGATCCTTGATCCTTATATTGGTGAGGATGGATTTATCAAGGAATGTGGTTTACGAAAGGTTCACACAGAAGAACATGGTGATTTCTGTATTATCCTTTATCACAACCCATCAGAGGTTATGGCTCTTAGAGCATTTTATTTGAATAGTAAAAAGAAATAGCTTATGATTAAGAAAGAAGATATTAAGGTTGGGCTGGAATTTTATATTACAAGGAAGAATTGCTTAAAATGCAATTTTGACCCTCTGTTTGTTCACGATGACAATATCCCAGTTCTATTCCGTATAGAGAGAAATGACGATTGTACATATCTATGTACATCTGCCGATTCTAACCATGAGTTTTTTGCTCATTTTGATACGGAAAGCATAATGAAGTTTGGTGTAGCAATAGCAGCTGGAGGAGAATCTAGAAATGAAAAGACAGAGCAAGTATCTCACCCATCCCATTATGCGTGGCTTAAGGATTTATGTGGTGTTGAGCCTTTGGATATTTGCAGACACCTTGACTTCAATACAGGGAACGCTATCAAGTATCTCCTGCGAAAGGATAAGGTGGATGGCAACAAGACCAAGACCGAGAAACGCATCGAGGACTTGCGTAAGGCGGTGTTTTATATCCAAGACGAAATAAAACTATTGGAACATGGAACAACAGACTGATTACACTTGCAAGGATTGTTTCTTCTTCAAGGATGGGGTTTGTAATAACCCTAATGAGATTAGGTTTACTTCTGAGGAGAATCCTTCTTGCACAGATTTCGAGTATAAGGAAATAAAAGTTGAACTTTAAAATATTGTTATCATGGCATTACCATTTGGAAAAACTATCAAGACAAGACACTTCACCGTGCTGAAGTTCAGTAAGAGCTTGTCTAAGAAAGAAGTTGCTTCACTCAGAGAGGATATTCCTGCTGATATCAAGAAGCATTTGCAGAGAGGCTCGCTGCCTTTCATCAAGATTGCGAACATTGCCGGCACATGGGGTGTTGAATACTCTATCGGTACATCAATGTATGCTGCACTCGATGAATGTGTTCCTGTTGCTGTAGGAGACCATTATGAGTTCTCCAAGGATGATGGAAACATCATCGAGGCATTTTCCCAGCTTATGTATGCGGATACATCGTTGCCTGGCGATGCAGAATACACGGCAGGTAAGTTGAAGCTCCGTGACGAATACCTTGCCCGTGAGTCTGCGAGACTGAACGCTGCTGCCGATGAGGGTAAGACAGAAGAGCAGCTTCGCAAGGAGAGCGATGAGGCCGTACAGGAAGTCATTGACCGCGATAAGCACGCCGAGACTCTTCTTGAGATGGCAGAACAGATTAAAAAGGAAGGAGGCAAGGATGAGCGATAAATTGCTTGAGGTCGTTCAAGACCACACTTCCTTAGTGCAGGCGCTCCAGTTCATTTTGGAGGCCGCAGAGACTAAGAAACTGCCACCATACGGTGTTCTTCCTGTATTCAATGACGACCTTCTTAATGATAGGCTTAAGGGTATACTTGAGTTGGTTACCGGAGAGAAGTATCCTTAATTGACTTCAAAGTTTTCTTCTACTTATATATTTATTAAAAAAGCGAGGGGCAGTATCTGTGAAGACGCTGCCCCTCTTAGTTAACCAAAATAATTTGAATTATGCTCAGCAGAAAGAATCTGTGAACATTAATTGTTTGCAAAGGTACTTGGTTTTGCTGAAATTCTAGTAAAACAAAGTTACTTTAACACGAATTTAACTATTTCTTCTTCTTTTGGAAAGTCGCCTGACCATTTTTAAAGATAATGCAGTCTTCGCAGCATCGTGGCATCGACAGAGGTATGTAGTAATGGACCACATTGTTTTCCGTATCAATCTCGTCCTGCTTAATCTTGTTATAGTCGGCGATGGATGCAACTATCTTGAGCCACTCAGGTGATCCATACTTGGCTTTTCGCTGAGCCAATACCAGGTCTTTGAGAATTTGCTCCTTGGAGGTAGCTTTCGCTAACTCTTCAGGAGAAAGCTCTTCAGCGTCCTCGTTATTCGCTTTCTTACCCTGCACCTCTGCAATTCTCTTCTGAACAGACTCCTGGGCTTCGAGCTTGTTCATCTCTCCTTCAAGGAAAGATTTCTCCCAGTTGAGACCTTCTCCCTGAAAGGCGATAGCCCAACAGTCCCTCGTTGGCATACCTGAGCCACGGAGGCTGGCATAGATGTAATAGCGAGGGTCTTTCATCTTAAGAGCCTTCGCCTTCTTGTACGTATCGACGGATAACGTGTATCCTTTTGTTTCTTCAATCATAATCTTATTTCTTTTTATTATCCTTGAATGCAAATACTGTGTAGCAACAACACGAAACATGAAATGGAGGATATGGATCTTTGAAAGAATGGATGCCAGCATCGGCTTCATTTTGGCAGATTTCGCATGGATAACTACTTCCTCTCTTGACGTAGAACCCGATAGCCTTGTTCTCCTGCCCATACTCCTGCTCTGCCTGTCCCCACGCCAAAGCAATCACCTGAGAAGCGTTTCTTACGATGTTCTGATAGGCGTTCTTGTAGTAGCCTTTTCCGTAAGAAGGAACATCGATGTTGATATCCTTTCTCTTCGCTTTGGTGATGACTGATGTGTGATATGGGTCTTTATAGCCTGTGCGGATGGAAGACAGGAGCTGCTGGTCTGAATATCCCATCAAGGTTCCTGCCTTGATCATCCTTACAATATCTTCCGCAAAGTTTCCGAGATATACGGCGTTTCTTTCAGATGTCGTCTTTCCGTAGATGTCGCTAACGAGAAATGATTCTATGTTCTCGCTGTCAATCCCGAGAATCTTGCATGAAACCTTGGAGTAAGCAGAGATGTAACTGTTGATACTCTCCTCTGCCTCAGCAGTAACATTCTTGGCATAAGAGAGCAGGGCTGACTCGTTTGTGAGCCTGCCCGCACCTCTGTATCGCTTACTTGCGGCAATTATTTTCTGTGTCGATTTCCAGAGAATATCTGCAACATGGTCCTCGCAGTTTCGGATTGCCTGCAAGCGCTTTCTGCTATAATCGACAGAACGTTTTAACTCATCCATAGGCTATTAATGGGTTTGGTTGTAGTGCTGCCAGTTGTTCTCATTCGGGGCGTTCCGATTCTCGTCCCATTTGGTTCCTGACTTATTTGGGCGTCCAGCTCCGCGACCCGTACGTACGTTTCCACTACCTCCATTCTGAATATTCGCCGTTGCCTTCTGCTCCTCGATAGCATTCTGGGTTTCGTTATCCGCACGTTGCATATCCATAAGGAGGTCCTGCTGGTCTTCTTCCTTTTTCTCTCGCATGATACGCTCATATTCAGCGGTCTTAGGGAAGTCAGGGCAGCGTTCTGAAGCCGTCTGCTTAGAGAGGAATCCGTTCTGAACCGCAGTGGCAATATTTGTAATTTGTTCAGTTTTATTACTATGTACATACGGACTTATCCACGCATTGATTGGAAGCCCGGACATTGTTGCGACGCAGTTTTCATCAGTACCGATGCCGAACTGACAGATGCGGAGAATCTTATCCAGGAATGGCTGCAACTCCTGCGCATCGTTCATTGCAACCTCCAGTGCAGGAGAATAGAGAAGCTTGATGGCTACACCTGGGAGGTCACCAGACTTCAGCTCAGGTGGCTTCACGGTGAATGACAGCTCATAGATGAGGTCGTACGACTTGTTGAGCTGTGTAGCGAAGGCATCAGAGGCATCCGTTCCATTCAAGAATTCAGCCTTGCCGTTAGTGTCCGTAATCATGATTGTCTTCGCAGAGCCGGTCATATCGTCGCCGGTTATAGAAATATCCTCACCATCGCCAGTGAGCGTAAGGATTGGGAAAGCGTACGCCTTATTATTCTCGCAGAGATATGAGAATGCCTCCTCGTAGTCCTCGATGTTCTTCTGGACCATAAACCAACAAGGTCCGTTGTCGTTACGCGCGTAGGCTACCGGTACGAATTGGAAGCCGTGGTCTTTCTCTTCAATGAGGGTGTAGTCATCAATTCCGAAAATCCTTGCAATCTTCGTCATTACCTCTTTCACCTTTCCAGACTTGACAGCCTTCTTGAAGCGGTAGAACTTCCGGTTATCCCAAGCCTCGACATATTCGGTCTTCTCGTTGCCCTCATCGTCGTAGTCGTAGTACTTCCTGGCAAAGCACAAAAGGTCGCCAGTGAGTGAATCGACGTGAGGGTACAGGATATCTCCTCGATCATAAGAGAGTGTTCGTGTGCAGAATTTCTTCTTTTCATCGAAGAAACCAACGATTGCACATTCTGCAACCTTCAGATATGCACTTACGGCTTCAAAGAAGCGAATCTCCATATCGTGCATAAGCCAACCCTTCTTGAATACATCGAGGGTCTTCTGATTCTCCTCTACCTTCTTCTCGTTCTCGTAGTCATCACCATCAGCAAGCTCGAACTGAACATCGTTCCCAGTCAAGTGCAGCAGATGCTTCGTGTGGATGAGTTGCTGGAACGCAAAGGCTGTACGCTGAATCTTCTGGCAGTACCACCTGTTATTCTCAGGGTTCAGCTTCCAGATGTCCGGGTATTCCTTCTCGTCCATTATTCTGTGTGCAGATGGATAGTACTCACGCAAGAAGTCTGCCTGCGTCTTGATGCGGCGATACATGGTGTCGTCTGGCATCGTTCCGTCGTAATAGTCAGGAACAACGTCGCTTACAGCCGAGTGCTTCATGTACCCCGCAGGAGTAAGCTCGTAGAATGGCTTCCTTACGAGCAGCTCCCTTACATTATTTACCTTGATAGCATCCATAATCCTTTTACCTTTTTATTTTTCTTTTTTGTTAAACTGAATATCATTACGTAGAACCAAGATTCAAAGAAGTCAGGCGAGTGTCCGACATATTTCTTGGCAATCTTCTTAGGTAATAGCTTGAATCCCCTATCATCACTATTCTCGTCACGTCTGAGCATCTTACGCTCCTTCTGAAGAATCTGTCTGAGAGGAACCTTGTCAAATCCGTTTCCTGAATACTTTCTTTCAAGCAGAGCCGAGTCGATGGAAATCTGCTTCTCTTTTATCATCTTATAGAACAACCATGCGCACTGAGACTTCAAATCCTTATAGAGGTATTTGATTCCTTCTTCTTCCTGATGACTCCTAGCGATAGGTGCTGCCTGGTTGTTGAATGGGACGGCATCCTTGAAGAATCCCTTGAAGTACTGACCGATTCCCTGCATATCGTAAGTGAAGTTACATTCCTCGACACCCCACTCTCTCAGCTTGGCCTCAACTACAGAAACGAGTGTCTTAGGGTCCAGCCTCAAAACAACCAAGTCTTTACAATGCCATCCTTCCCAAAGCCACATTACGAAGTTATCGCCTCCGGTGAATGCGATATCGGCAGAGGCTCTACGTTTTCCGTCTCCGATTTGTTCCGCATTGTCGTAGATTTCATCAAGGTCTTCCATCTTGATCATGTCATCTCCGGCAGCTTTCCAGTTCCAGTTAGCTTCCAGGTCTCGCATACGCTGTTCCTCATCCTGTTGGGCAAGGTTGGCGATATATGACGCATCAGTAGAGATAAGCTTGATGTTCTCAGATACATCTGCACGGATAAATGTTGCCGACTTGATGAACATTTCGAGCTTTGTGTATCCAAGTTCCTCGTAGCTGTCCTTCCAGAGGCTATCGATGATGCCCTTGCACTGTTCGTATACCTCTTCTCTTGTGTTACCCCAGTAGATAGAGTCCGGCGTATCACCATCCATGAAGCAGTAGCGAATAACTCCATCTCGCTCCGGTATAATGTATCCATTCTCGTCAACCCACCAGTCGATGAACTTTCTCACCCAAGATTCCGGGTCCGGGTTACAGGTAATCCAGAATCGGTTTCGTATGTGAGCTGCGTTTCGGTTGTTGGTCAAGAGGTACTTGAACTTCTTGTATGGACACTGAGTACCCTCATCGATGCAGACATAGGCATACTGGCGACCCTGGAATCGTGTCTTGAAGTCCTGATAGGCTCCAGCATAGTACGAGAATTTGAGCCATCCTCCGTTATCGAAGTTCCAGGTCATATCATTTTGTGACTTATTGTAAGTTCCAAATTGGGAGAACAATTTATAAGAGTCTGTCACTAAGGACTGTAAGTCGTCTTTTTCGTTACGAAGAATTGTTGCATGAAAATCTGGATTTTTAATATCCTTCAGAACTTCCATTAGGGAAGAGAACGATTTTGAGCCGCCTCGCGAACCGCCAACTATCTTAATATCAGCGTCTATAGACAGCATGCGTTCCTGACCGCCACGCTGAGCTATAATCTTCAGCTTGTCGGGATGCTTCTTGTCGGCGTCTCTTAATGATTGGATATACTCTTGAGTGTAAATAGGCTCTCCGTTATCCAATTTTAATCCTGAAAACACATCTTTCTGCATAAATATACATTTAATACTGCAAAAATATACAATTTTTCTTTGATAATTGCATATTTATTCATATATTTGCAAAATAAAAGGTATATTTATACGTTTTCGAGGTGGAGGGACCACTTTCGGGATAACATTTTTAATCAAAAAACAACATGACAAGAGAGGAACTCTTAGCATTAGTGAACAAGGAGGTTGATACCACCAAGTTCAAAGAACTTAGCCAAAAGACCATCGATGAGGAACTTGATGATGTTTTGGAAGATTTCGGTGATGACGAGGAAGCAAATTCCAAGTTGGCTACCAAGTTAGCAAACCGTCTGAAGCGTATCAACGGCAACTTGCACAAGAATATCTCTGACGAGGTAAAGAAGAGCAAGGAGGAAGCTGAACGCAAGAAGAAGGAAGAGGAAGAGGAGCGTAAGCGCAAGGAGGCTAAAAAGGGTGACGATCCTGACGACAAATACTCCAAGCTGCTTGAGAAAATTGAAGCTCTCGAAAAGGCTAACGCAGAAAGAGACAAGAAGGCTGCAAGGAAGGCAACCATCGAGTCTGTAAAGGCAGGTTTGAAGGATAAGTTCGACAAGGCAAACCTTGAAATGAAGAACTACTTCCTCAATGCTGCAATCGCAAAGCTGGAGATTCCGGACGAAGATGTCGACATCGACGACCTGGTTTCTAAGGCTGAGAAAATCTACACCGCAGAGTACAAGGAGGCTACCGGAGAAAACGGTATTCCTGCAAAAGGCAGTCGCACGTCTAGCGGAGGCACGTCCACAGATGATGACAAGTTTATGGAAGAAGTGGCCGAGCGTCGAAAGAAGAGATTTGGCGGTGGAGACAAGAAGTAATTTCAGGATAACAATTTTAAAAAGGTAAAAAGATTATGGACAACACTTCTATTTCCTACATGGAACAGATGGGTACTCGTGGTATGCTTAACCACGGCGCAACCATCGTTCAGACAGAAGGTAAGGTCGGCGGAACCCGATACGTGTTTGCCGGTCTTGAGGCACTTATCAAGAATGCCTTCGTTCACCCACCTATTGGTGGTAAGCTCGTCAACCCATTCAAGGGTCAGGCTAAGATTTATGCCGGCGACTTGATTGAGCACGACCTCGGCTTTACAGCTGGCAACGAGGGTCCTGGTGCTACCATCAAGATTCTGAAAGCTTACGGCGTGGCAAAGGCCACTGCTGCGGCTACAGACACAGACATTTATATCGTTCGTAATGGTTTCGTCCACATCCCGTTCCCTGGCGACACCATCATGATCGGCCAGAAGGACTTCAAGACCAAGGCAAAGGGCGTGACTGTTTCAGCAGTTGAGGCTACTACCGATGACGCCGCAGGTGACGTTTGGAAGGTTACTCTTTCTGCTGCCCTCGGCGCATTGAAGGTAGGTGACGTATTGGTTGAGGCTGCTAGTGCCGGTGATTCCGTATTGCCGATGGTGACTAACCCTAACTGCTTCGCTCCGAGCGACAACGATTTCCCTTATTTCGATGCCGGCGGCGACAAGTATCACAAGCCTCGTACAAACGTCAACTTCTGTATGTTGAATCCAGACTGCGTTATGTGGCTTGACCGCATGGGTCCTGTTCCTCCTGCTGTTAAGGCGATGAACAAGTCACTCTACCCAGAGTTCTGGCACATTTAACCTATTGTATAACGTAAAAAGATTGATTCAGGATTATGGCAAAAATTGATATTGGTGTCGAGCAGCTCGCGAAGTTCTTCACTGGTAAGGGTAACAACACTTACCTTCAGAAGTTCGTCAATCGTGACGGCGTACTTCGCTGTAACAACGGCTGGTATCTGACACAGGGTGACATTGATCCAGATCTCACCCCTACATCTAACAATGGTGATGCAACCTTCAAGGTTCGCACACGTACATTGAACCCTGCAACCTTGATGAACCTCCGTGCTCCTCTCGGCGAGGGCTATCAGAACGACCATGAGGGTATTGAGTGGTACACCGCTTCAATTCCAGACTTCGCTGCTGACGGCTTCCGTGAGACTGCGACAGAGCGTTACCACAAGATGAAGCTTCTCCAGGATGAGTTCGGCAACGACGCTGACCTGGTTGATGCTTACCTCGACAAGGTACAGGTATTGTACGACTCACTCGACATGACTATGACCTACATGTCAGCCCAGTTGAGTTCGACAGGTTTCATCGACTACGACAAGATTGGTCGTGGTATCCAGGAGCCTCTGTATGACGCAAAGGTTCCAAAGGAGAACTTCAAAAAGGCGGGTACGCTTGCCTGGAACGATCCAAACTGCGACTTGCTTGAGCAGATGCGCAAGTTTGAGGAGGATTGGCGCAAGGAGAACATCGAGTACCGCAGTGTACCTCTCGTATGGCAGATGACCAAGAACGACTACAATAACGTATTCTTGAAGAACAAGCAGATTGCTGAGTTGTACAAGAGCTGGGCGAACGCTAACTTTGTGGCAGTTTTGCAGAACTACGGTCCAAACAACGCAATGTTCTTGAAGTCTGTTGTTGACCTCAACGGTCTTTCTCCTATCGAGATTGTCGATGAGGTTGAGCACAACAAGCGCTTCGATGGCACAGTTACAGAGATTCGTGGTTGGGCAGACGGAACAGTTGTTCTTCGTCCTGCTGGCAAGCCTTTGCGTTTCATGCGTAAGGAGATCCTTGACAAGCGTATCTTTGACACCCTTGGCAACAAGCTCATTGATGTGGCTTGGGCGCAGACCAACAACAAGCTTGGCTTGCTGCGTAACATGATTACCGCGAACGGTCTCTACCAGGAGTTCAAAACAGACTTGTTCCTCGCTTCTGTTCCTGCTATGCTCGATTCTCCTTACCGTTGGATTATCGACATTACCAAGAAGGGTTAATTCTTTAACGTAACTAGATTGTATGACTATGGATTCGGAGATGAACATTTACACTGTGAACGACTACCTTATTAATAAGGTGAAGTTCGAGATGCCGATGAAGGCTCTGTTGGGCATCATGCACGACAGGGAGCTTGAAAATGGCATCGACCTCGAAGCCTGCGACAAGGACAAGGTGAGACTTGCCTATGCCGACATGCTGAAATGGTTTGTTCTTGGTCCGAGCAAGGTGAACAACACCTCCGATTCCGATAACGGATGGACTCATTCGGGAGGTGGCTATGATATGTCGGACAACGACAGGAGCGAGATGAAGGCAGAGGCTAACGCTATCTACGCAGAGCTGGAGCCTGATTCGATGCTCAAGAAGAAGTCCACCTTCCGGGTGACCTCCCACGGAGTAAAGAGGGCGAATTATTCTCCTTGGGGAGAACCTCTCCCTCACATCATCAAATAAGGCGTATGGAAAAGGAAAACATCAGAAACCCAAGATATCCTCACATCATCAAGATCGTGAGGAAGGTCGTCGGAAAAGCCGACCCTGATGACCCATTTGCCGATGATGATGCTCCAGTTGGTGAGGACAAGGAAATTATTCTCTATTATGGCGAAGGCCGCAGCTACACCGATACCACTACAGAGGGAGACAAGAACGTCGACCAGAACAAGAGGAAGGCATCGATTCCTGTCAGATATGACGAATGGGATGCTGACAGATGTCCTCTTGACGGCGACACCATCTACTCCACTGTCGGCAACAACACCGAGGTAGGTATGGTTAAGGACTGTGAACCGGATAATAACAGGACTGTTGTGTATTGGAATTTGACAAGGGTTTAGATTATGACAAGTTTATCAGGTCAGTTTTTACAGGTCGAGAAGAAAATCCGTCAGATGGCTGTAGCAAAGATGCAGCAGAAGATGGATCATGCGGCTGAAATGACAATGAAAGCTGCTGACAAGTCTCGAAACTATGATGACGTAACCGGTAACTTGTACAAGTCAACAGCCATCGGTACATATTACAACGGCTCATTGAAGTCGATTCATTATGCTCCTGGCCCAGAGCCAACCCGAGTAACCCTTGCTGCTGGAGAGAGATACAACCTCGATAAGTATTATCGCAGTTCATTCTCCTTCAAAGACAGCGGAAGGAGACCTTACAAGGGTGAATACGGAGAAGGTGGTGAATATGGTCCAAACGCGGCGTGGGATGAACTTGTTTCCAGGGAGCACAACAAAGGAAAGTACGATTCCACATGGCAGATGCTCCTTGTTGCCGGCGTAGATTACGCTAAGTTTGTCGAGGTAAAGAGAGGTCACGACGTGATTACCTCTCTTAGAGAATATTTGGTTAGATACTTTAGATCGATGTAAGATATGGTTAGTATTAAGACTCTATATTTCGATGTCGGTAATGCAATGAAGGGGATTTGCGACAAGCTCTACTCCCGTAGCCGACCAAAAGCAGTTGATACGAAAATCAACAGCTACATCGTGGTATACTTTCCATCTAGTATCTACAATAACGAGATGAACTCAAGTGGAGTTTACAATGATTTCACCACTATAACTCAAATCGAATTGTATGTGCGCGATAAGAATTCGGCAAGCAACCCGCACACACTTGATGTATCTAGCGTTGACGAGAAAGTCCAGGAGATTATGGACAGATTTCCAATCTCCACAAAAAATCTCATTGTTTCAAATCCTCGTATAACGCTACAGACAGACGACGGCGCAGGTTTTTCCGTGACGATCATACAGGGAAGGTTACGTACGAAATAAGTATTCAGGTATAACAATTTAAAATATTTTAGATTATGGCTATGACAACTATTGACAAGATGAAGGACATCTTCAATGGTCCTAAAACTCTGCTCTACTCAAAGGCTATTACCGATTTGAGCAAGGCTACAGTTGACATCACCCCAGAGGTTGAGCTTCCGGTTACCGTTGACTCGCTGAAGGCGACTATGGATGACCCAACCATCAACCACTACAAGGTTATCGGTCTTGCAGGCGACTGGGCAACCACAGCTGAGCTCGGCGACTTCAATGTAGAGTTCGTTGTTCCTTCAAAGGCAAAGGACTTGCTGACAATTATGTTCGGCGAGGATGCTATCACAGAGCTGACCAAGGTTACTCTGAAGGGTACAGGTGACGCTACCCTCGACGCTACTACCGGCTTTACAGGTATCGCTGTTGAGCCTAAGAAGTTCAAGATCAAGGGTACTATCGTTATTGTTGACGACGAGAAGGAGAACCTCATGGTTATTACCAACATCGCTCTCTACGCTACATTGCAGTGGGACAACTCCGGTACTGAGCCAGTTGCGTTTAAGTTCTCAGGTTCTATCGAGGGTGCAGGTAAGCGCAGCATCGCTTGGCTTACTAAGGCTCCAGCTGCTGGTGAACCAGGCATTGGCGGTTAATCAAGTAAAGGCTTCTTTAGGTAATTAGATTCAGGATAACAAACCGTTGGGCGGCAGGCTAATCAACAGCCGTGCCGCCCTTCTTCATTTAATAGCATACAATCATGGCAGAAGAAAAGAAAATAGAGCAGCCTTCAGTGGACTTGCAGGAGTTGCTTGACAGCGTGCTGCACGACGAGCCTACCGAGTTCGTGTTCCGTGGAAAGAAGCACAAGATCGGCTGGCTTCGCAAGGGAACCATGAGCAGGTGTTCCCACATCAGGTCAAAGGAGAAGAACGAATGGAAGCGCAACGTCAAGATTTGTGTCTGCATCCTTCTCAACAACATCTGGAAGATACGATTCCTGTATTGGATTTATTGGCGCTGGCTCTACTACATCAAGGATGTGGACGTGGCCGAGGTTCTGAGAGTCCTCGATGTTTCTAAAAAAAAAATTCCATCGAACGCATTCTCACTGGCTACCATATTAGCGACCGGGATGACGGACGTGATGATGACGATGACGAGGAGCGAAGCAAAAGCTATCCAAGCAGAACCAGCTGGGGAGCTGCCTTCTCACTAGCAGAGAAGTTCGGTTTCCTCTTTCAGCGTAAGTACTTCATCGCAGCCTACGACTACTGGTGGGGCTATTCATCGGCGCAGATTGACCTCATGGTTGCAGACCAGCCTCTTGTCGTCTATCCAAAGACCAAGAAGGAAGGCGGTCCGAAGAAGCATACCAAGAAGGAGATGGATGACCTCTACGACAGGTGGATGGAGAAAAAGAAGAATGAGGGAATCCTCGTTGGCAAGAAGATAAGTCTTGCTGATTACTTAAACAATAAACTCTAATTTAAAAATATTCAGGATATGGCAGGTGGAAATATGGGAGACCTCAGTTTCTCGCTCACTCTAAAATCGAGAATTGAAGAGGAAACCAAAAAGATTATCAGAGAATTAAACAAGGTTGATTCTACTGGTAAGCAGGCACAGAATGCTTTGGAAGCAATATCCGAAGCAACAAAAGGTATTGGAGATAAGGGAGGTCGTAGTTTTGAAAAGCTAAACAACTTCGTTAAAGAATTACGTCGTAATATTGGCGTATTTTCAAGCGAAGATTTCTTCAGTTCGAAAAAACTCCAGCAGTTGGAGTCTGTCCAGGACGGATTGTACAAAATAGGCCGCATACTCGGAGAGGTGTCCAAGGAAGGTGCTGGATTCAACATATTTCCTAACAGCGTTGCAACTGAGGCAAACAAGGCAGAGAGAGAACTTTATAAGTTATCTTCTATTATTGACGAAATCAACAAACGCCATGGTGAAGGCATACAGATGTTTGGCGTCGATTCAACGAACAACATACGTCAGTCGTTGTCAGAGCTGTCTAAATACAGAACTGAATTAGAACAGATCAGGAATAACAGAGGTATTCATCCTATCACAGGACTCACTGCAACTGATGTCGTAAAGAGTTCCGGGTATCTTAATGCTATAGATAAAGCAAATACTTATGCAAAGGTTATAAAGGACGCAGCACGCGAGGCAAAAGAGGCAGAGAGGCAACGCCAGAATGATTTGAAGAACACCGAACGCCGATACGATTCTCTCGGCAATAAGGTTCGCCAGCTTCGCTCTGAATACAGCCGAGGAATTTCTGTCGGAGCAGATGTTAGTAAAGCTGAAGCCGAGATTAACAGACTTCTTTCTTTAATGAGAGCCCTTATAAATATCAAGGGAAGACTTAATTCAGAGAACTGGAAGGATAGCCTCGGTATGCTTGGCAATATCGGTAGTGGCCACGATACCACATTAGCTTCTAGGGTTCTTCAAGATCAGAAAGCAGTAAACCAAGAGGTTCAGAAAGGTATCGAGCTTGAACAGAAGCGTCAGCAGGAGATTGCTCAGACGGCTGCAAAGGTTCAGTCTGATTTGGTCCGCGGCTTCGAGAGAGCCAACAGTCATGCAGGAAAGCTGAATTCAACCGTGCAGGATTTGAAGTCACTTTTCTTGCAGGGAGGTCTTGTGTTCGGCGCACAGCAGTTCGCTATGAGCATCATCACAACTGGTGGTGAGATGGAGAAGCAGCATATCGCTCTCCAGTCAATCCTTGGTGATATGCAGAACGCGAACACAATGTTTAACCAGATTAAGGAACTCGCTCTTAATTCGCCATTTACGTTCTCTGAGTTGAACCGAGACGTTAAGCAGTTGGCTGCGTATGGAGTTGAGTACGACCAGCTCTATGACACAACCAAGAGGCTTGCGGATATGTCTTCCGGTCTTGGTGTTAGCTTTGACCGTATCGCATTGGCGTTTGGTCAGGTTCAGGCTCGTGGTTGGCTAGATGGCAAGGAGCTTCGTCAGATTGCCTATGCCGGTATTCCTCTGCTTGAAAAGTTATCAGAGTTCTACTCTAAGCAAGAGGGGCGAAATGTCTCAACATCAGAGATTAAGACCAGAATTTCAAGCCGAGATGTTAGCTTTGATGACGTAAAGTCTATCTTCTGGCAGATGACTGATGCAGGTGGTCAGTTCTATAATATGCAGCAGGTTCTGAGTGAGACTTTGCTCGGACGCTACAATAAACTGAAGGATGCCTGGGAAATCATGCTTGCCGACTTTGCTAACGGTAAGAATGTTATAGGTGGAACCTTCAAGGGCATACTTGATGTTGTTACCAATCTCGTGCAGCAGATTCACGTCTTGGGTCCTGCTATGGTTGCTGCATTCGCCGGGCCGGCTCTTATGCGTGGAGTTAAGATCCTGGAAGGCGGCATTGGAAAGAGAATACTGAACTCAAAGGGGAATATTGCGAAAGAAGCAGAACTTAAGCTCTTGCGTGGTGAGAAAATAACTCCTGTAGAGAAACAGATTCTTCAGTATAAAAATCAGATTCGAATTCAGGATATCCAGGCACTCGCAAAGGCAAATGCGATAACAAAAGCTGAACTAAGACGCTTGTATGTTACCGGTCAGATAACCAAGGAGATGTACAAGCAAGGTATGGCTCTCACCAAACAGGAGGGTCAGGTAAACAGAATCTCCCTTGGTGGATTTCTGAAGGGATTGGCTAGCCCTAGCAAATGGGGAGCAGCAGGAGGCTTGCTTCTCGGAGGCTTGAAGTCCGGATTCAGTTCTATCATCGGTTTTCTTGGTGGTCTTCCAGGAATAGCTATATCTGCCGGATCTGCAATCTTTGCATACTACTGGCAGAAGCATCAGCAGCTGAAACAGGATATGGAGACTACGGCTGACGAACTGAAAGACAGGTACACTCAGATCGGCGAGTTCCTTCGCGATAACGATGCAGATAAAGCCATTAAGGACGGCGATGAGAAAGAGATAGAAAACCTCATTGACGCATATAAGGAAAAGCTTAAGGAGATTGCTCCTGAAAAGGAGAATGCTTTCACTATGAGCCTTCTCGAAAAGAAATCGAATGAGGACAGACTTAAGTATCTCAAAGAACAGCTCATTCTTCTCAAGCAGGTTGAGGAGAGTACTCAGAAATCTCTTTCGGACGAGGGTACATACAAGGGATTCGACGAGAAGCTGTCTTCTGCAAAGGAGATAGCAGAAGCATTCTCTTCAGCATCCGCAAAGGCGAATATGATTAATGCCACCCAATCCGACTTCGCTAGCTTCAACTCCTGGGAGGAAAAGTATAAGGATGAGGTGAAAGCCATGCGCGATTATCTCATTGATGAGCTTGGAGATATTAGCAACAGCCCGAAGTTGCAGGGTAAGGCTAACCAGATTCTTTCGTCATTCTTTGCAAAGCAGGGATGGAACCAGGATGTTTCTGATCAGTTCCGTGCTGACGTTCTTAATGCGATGGGTGTTGAAACTGGCTTCTACGAGAATAAATTCAAGGATGCTCTCGATAACGCAGTAAACACTTCGTTTCCTTGGATTGGTGACAAGATTCGCAACAACCAGGAATTGACAGATGCAGAGAAGGTCCAGGTTTCAAACATGATGAAAGATGCTGCGGCTCAGGTTCAGAAAGACTATCCTTTTGCATCAGACGCATTGAAGCGAATGCTTGCGGCTGATAGATTCGAGGCTGTCATTCATCTCGTATTCAGGAACGATGACTCGGATCTCACTCAGCAGCTCGAAAAGAATCTCAAGGGTAGTGGTTACGACTACCATGAGAAGAACAAGTACGTCAAGAGTTGGGGAAAGGATGCCGGAGACGACTACGATAAAGCAAAGAGCAACGCAGAGTCGGACATTACTGCTGCCAAAAAGGAACTCAACACCAGAAAGAAGATGCTTGCGCTGGGCAATCTTTCTCTCGATGAGTTTACACAGAAGCAGAAGGAGTACGAACTTAAGATGCAGGCTTATCATGATAACTGGGGCGAATGGTTTACTGGTGACGACAAGAAGAAAAACAAGAAAACCGGTGGCCGTAGGTCAACAGGCGCGCAGACAGATAAGGCTCTTGAAGATTTGAGGAAGCGCATCGACTTATACAAGAAGATGTATGCTGAAATCAAGAAGTTTAAGGAGCTTTATGGAGAAGGTGCTCTTGGTCAGCTTGCTAATGACGGAGAGTTTGAGGTTATATTCAATGATAAAAAGAGGTTCCCTATCTCCGACTACACCAATTATGAGACCTCTATCAAAGAACTCTTGAAGACTCTCCCGGCCTCAACAAGGGAGAGATTGGACTATGCTGCAAACGAGAAGGCTGGCATTCAAACTGAAAACCGAAAACTTCTCGAAGACCAGCGCAGAGACGAACTGAATGTACTCAATAAGCAGCTTGATACTATATCTGAGCAGTATGAGACATACAAGAAGATATATGAGCTGACAGGAAACAAGAAGGGTTCAGAGAACATAGCTTTCGGAGGAACTGTTCAGTTTGATACATACAAGAGGTTCCTGGAGGAGCAGCTCGATATTGCGGTAAAGCACGACAACATTCAGTCCGGCCTTAACTTGACTACGGACGAGGTTAAGGGAATGAGTCTTGAAAATGTCAAGGATAAGTATGGCGAGGAGACTCGTGTTTACGATATCCGCAAGAAACTGGAAGATGAGAACAACAAGATCAAGAAGGAGACCATCGACCTGATGGCTAGTCTTATTGAAAAGAATGCAACCATCGCACAACAGATTGAGGATGAAAACCGCAAATACGAGAGACAGCTTGAGCTCATCAAGGGCATCGAAGACCCGAAGATGAGAGATAGAGCCAAGGCCGGAGCCACAAAAACTCACAACGAGAATGTGGCAAAGCTTCAGTTCGAGCAGTTCAAGCAGGAATCTGATTGGGTTGCTATCTTTGATGACCTCGATAGGGTTTCTTCCGCTACAATCGACTCAATGATTGAGAAGATTGACCAGTTCTCAATGACTACCGGTTTGTCTGTAGAATCTATCAAACAGTTGAGGGACGCTTTGGATAAGCTCAGAAATGAGCAGATTAGCAGAAACCCGTTCGGCTTCATCTTCGGAGGGGTGAATCGCGGTAAGGCTATCGGAAAGTTCATAAATGAGCGTCTTGGCGGCATGGATGATACCGCGAAGATATTCGTCAGCAAGGAGGAGGCTTCGAGACTCGGAATCGCTGGCGGCGTAAGAACCAAGGCGAGCCTGAAGAATGATCAGCAGTCAGCATACGCAGACTCGTCTAAGGCCATTTCTGAACTTGCGACGAAGATACAGGCGCTCAGCACGGTTCTTGACCCGGTAATCAATCTATTCAAGGCTATGGGCGAAGAGGATTCAATCCTTGGCCAAATTGTAGGTGGAGCATCAGGCGCATTCTCTTCGGCAGCAAGTACAGCCGGGGCTTTTGATACCCTCGGCAAAATGAAGGGTCTCGGGTTCCTCAAAGGTGCTGGTCCATACGCAGCAGCCGCTTCCGCAGCGTTGAGCATTGGCGGCTCGCTCATCAAGGCGTTCGGTGCAGACTACAGCAGCTACAACAAGGCGAAGGCTGAGTACGACAACCTGACCTCAATTTGGGATTCTCTCATCTCCAAGAAGACTGAGTACATGAACATCCATTGGGGTACAGAGGCTACAGAGGCATCCAAGGAAGCCCAGGAAATGCTTAAGGCGGAGATTGAGCAGACTAAGGTTATCGCGCAGAAGAGGCTCAATGCCGGTGCGTCAGCTGGCTCCCACTCTATCAAATATAGAATGTGGAAGGGTTCCTATAAGTACAATGGTCAGAACTGGCGTGATGTTGCCGGAGAAATCTCTTCGAAGTACGGAGTCCAGTTCAACGGAATGGAAGACATGCTCAACATGAACGCTGATACATTGTCGAAGATTAAGAAGGATTACACTGGCCTTTGGGCTAACATGGACTCAGATTTCAGAGATTACCTGGAAAAGCTCATTCAGTATGGCGAGAAGGCCGATGACATAATTGAGGCTCTTACAGAGAAACTGACCGGTAACAAGTTCTCTGACTTGGTGTCTTCCTGGGGCGACGCAATGTCAACTATGGCCAATGGGTATGAAGACTTGGTGGATGGCTTTGAAGGAAAATTAAAGGACGCCATCTTGAACTCCATGATTGAGAATACATATGGAGACAAAATCAAGGCCCTTCTGAAGAAGACTCAGGGGTACGCAGAGAATGATGACAAGATTAAGGATTCCAACGGAAATGTTATTTCAGAATACACAGGAGCCGAGTATGCCGACGTAAAGAACAGCACAGATGAACTCTCAAAGCAAATCGAGGCAACGAGAGATTACCTTAAGAAAACTTACGGATGGTCAGATAATAGCAGTTCTTCTTCTAGAAATTCCATTAAGAGTATTACGGAGGAAACAGGAGACTTGATTGCCTCATACCTCAACGCAATTAGGCTCGATTGCTCTGTCATGAGAGCAGAACAAGCTAAGTATTATCCGGAGATGAGCGAGATTGCGAAGTCGCAGTTGTCTCAGCTTAATACGATTGCTCGAAATACGTTACGCAATGCGGATGCGGCCGAGAGGATTGAAAGTATATTCGTTGAGTATAACGACAACTTCAATAGAGTTCTTAACGGAACAAAATCATTGAAGATGAAGTAATAATCGGGGGCGCGGACTTATAACTGTGCCCTCTTTTGTATATTTATACATTTTTAATCGAATATCACTTGCATATTTATGCAATATTTTGTATATTTGCAATTGTAAAAAGTTGATTTAAGGTATGAAAGATTATTTCAGGATATACATGCAGAAGGAAGGCGATGGGAACGAGGTGAAGGACTCCATCGCCGACTTCGGTATGTACGTTAGCGAGAACCCGTTCAAGCCTTGTGATTCTGTCAAGGAACCACCGAAAAGGGAGTGGCACGACGAGCATGGTGACGACGAGTATATCGGAAAGGATGGTCTCTATATGGCGGCCTACGAGAATAAGGTTAAGTTTATGTTCCACGGCGAGGCTTTCGGCGCTAACGAGAAATGTAAGGCATTCATTGATTACATCCGCAAGTCAGGCATGATGAAGATGTATTGCGACTTCAATAGAATCGGAAGACAGCATGTAAGACTTAAGGATATTGATCCAAACCTCTATAGGGATCCGGATAACGAGGACTTGCTAGTCCTCTCTATTACTTTCAAGTTTAACGACCCTGTTACTGATATTAAGCCGATTAAGGATACACAGGGCAATATTTCAAATTTAGTATAGCATACAGATGAGCGCTTGGAATATTTATCATAAGGATGGCTCGAAGCTGACAGACGTTAACGGAGAGCAGATAACCGTTCATGGATTGGAGTACTCTGATTCCTGGATGGGTGAGTGCTTTTTGACTATCAACTTCAAGCATGAAGTGCCTATCAACTTTCAGATAGGCGACTATATTGTCTATCGTGGCGAGCGATTCGAGCTCAACTACGAGCCGGGCAAGGATAAGCAGGCAAGACCTGACACCTACGGTGAGGGCTTCGTGTATGACAGCGTAAAGTTCAACGCATTGCAGGATGAGCTTGCCAGGGCAGAGTTCCTCGATGTGGTATTGAACGATAACGAGCTTCACTACACTTCCCTGCCGAAATTCCCATTCTATGTACAGACTTTGGATGATTTGCTAGACAGAATCCAGGCATGCTTAAACGAGCAGATTGGTGCAGGTCTTTGGAAGATTTACTCCAGAAACAAGGACCGTTCCGTGCAGCGTGGAGCCCTTGAAAGTGAGTGGTTGTCGGTTTATGGTGAGAAAACCGACGATAACGTCATCGAATCGATGTCCATTACAGTGGATTCGCAGACCTGTTGGCAAGCCCTTGCGCTTGTGAACGAGAAGTGGGACATAAACTTCATCGTCAGAGGAAGAAACATCTATGTCGGTACTACCGGAATACAGGCTAATCATATCTTCAAGTACGGACTCGGCAACGGACTCTATGAGATTGTTCAGAACGCTGATTCCGATCAGAGTGTCGTTACAAGACTAAGAGCATATGGTTCCGAGAAGAATCTTCCTTCTCACTACTATGCGGACCTCGGTGTCAAGTATGTGGCGAACATCACGAAAGTCGTCGGGGCCAGCACGAATGTTACACTTGAACTGGACCTCGATTATATAGAAACATATTTCAAGAATCCGAGAAAGTATATTGTTCCTGGGGAAACTGGCGAGCAGTCTCTCGGTTGGGTACTTAAGGTTACATTTGATTTCAAAACTGAGATTACCGGTTATGTAACACAGGCATACGACTCTAAAAAATGTAGATTCTATTCTGAGCTGAAGGGAACACAGACTGACACCGGAGATGAGGAATCAAAGGAGAAGCTTGATGCGTTTATTGCGCAGGTCAAGGCCGAAAATACAAAGATGTATATCACGTCCGGTCTCAACAAGAAGGCTGTTCCTTCATCTATGAAGGAGTATGCAAAGAATCTTCCGAACAACATGTCCATCAATAGACTTATGTTGCCTGGATTCCCTCATGTATCGCTGAGCGATTTCTATAACTCACTCACGAATGAAGAGAAGAAGTACGTGAATCCTACCGGGAGACAGCATAAATTCTCCACAGATCCGCACAGGCCATACATCGATTCTATCAACATCGAGCAGATTGGCCTTCGTTCTGCATCGCAGTTCTTTGAAACAGATGATAAGACAAATGGAGTTATTGAAATCTACCCTACTATCGAGGAGATGGAAATCGGTGGCGTACGTGTTGATGAGATTGATGAGGGTGTGGCTCCTGATGATGACGGAAGATTTGGCGATAATGAAACCGTAAAGAATGTTGATATCTATCTTAAAAAGGCTATCGACTTTGATATCAACGACTTAAAGGATGACGACTTCTCCATCTCGATGAAGGATGGTATGTGTGGCGGACGAACATTCAAGGTAGCTTCATCAGCCAAGATTGATGGAAGATGGAGGCTTACTATTGAAAGAGTAAAGGACGACGCTCTTG
>UMCO01090773.1_pt1 | contig 24398 bp, 17 predicted proteins | sample 1964251 | NCBI WGS metagenome assembly UMCO01 (sample SAMEA4835970, study PRJEB28245) | human gut metagenome | biome: gut microbiome; material: fecal sample | place: Denmark | collected 2008
CACTGATATCTCAGTGCTTTGTTAAGATATCATAATTATATTATAAAGTCAAGTATTTTATGCCAATATGTTCTTTCTGACATGTTTTATCAACATATATACTTGACTTTATCTGTTCTTAGGAATAAATTATGTTAGTTGCATTTTAGTTTGTAAAATATAATGGAGTAATTTCAATGACTAATAATTCTGACCACATTTTTTCTAATATAGATATAAGGAAGCTTCTTATTCCTATCATGCTGGAAAATCTCTTAGCTTCACTTATGGGAACTGTTGATACTATGATGGTAAGTAATGTAGGTGCATCTGCTGTTTCAGCCGTATCACTTGTTGATTCCATCAATATTCTTGTAATACAGGCCTTGTCAGCACTTGCTGCCGGAGGTGCAATCCTATGTTCCCAGTACATAGGAAGCAGCAACCCTAAAGGTGCCAACCGCGCTGCAAGACAGGTATTTCTTGTCATGACAGTGCTGTCGGTTTTCATATCAGCAATATGTCTCGTTCTTCGTGTACCAATGCTTAAGTTCATCTTTGGTTCTGTAGAAGCTGAGGTTATGGCTGATTCACAGGCATATTTCCTGTTCACCCTGTTGTCATTTCCATTCATTGGCCTATATGACGCTGGTGCGTCCATTATGAGAGCCCAGAAGGACAGCAAAAGCCCTATGACAATATCAATAATATCCAACTTCCTTAATATAGGTGGTAATGCAGTTCTTATATTCGGACTTGGAATGGGCGTTGCAGGGGCTGCAATATCAACACTTGTATCAAGAGTTTTCTGTGCAGTTGTTGTAATTATTAAATTAAGAAATCCATCACAGACCATATGCGTTAACAGATATTACACAATCCGTCCCGACTGGGATTTAATTAAGAGAGTCTTATATATTGGTATTCCTTCAGGTATTGAAAACAGCATGTTCCAGTTTGGAAAGCTGGCCATCCAGTCAACAGTTTCAACGCTCGGAACTGCTGCCATTGCTGCAAATGCTGTGACCAATATTCTTGAAAACCTTAACGGAGTTGCCGCACAGGGTGTAGGTATTGGACTTATGACTATAGTTGGTCAGTGCATTGGAGCCGGAAGAAAAGATGAAGCCATATATTATATAAAGAAGCTCAGTAAAATGGCTGAAGCTGCCATTATTATAAGCTGTCTTGTTGTATTTGCATTGTGCCGACCGATTACCATACTCGGCGGAATGGAAGCAGAAAGTGCAAGAATGTGTTTTGAGATGACTCTTTTCATAACAATAACCAAGCCAATATCATGGGTATTGTCATTCATTCCGGCGTACGGAATGCGTGCTGCCGGAGACGTGAAGTTTTCAATGATAACATCGTGTGCAAGCATGTGGTTATGTCGTGTAAGCTTCACTATATTCTTATGCCGTGTATATGGCTTTGGTCCTATTGCTGTATGGATTGGAATGTTTGCCGACTGGACTGTGCGCGGTATCGTGTTCACTATACGTTTCCACTCCCGCAGATGGCTTAATCATCATATAATTGATTAAAAGATAAAACAATAGAGGCGTTATTTCGCTGGCAGTGTCCAATATCATGCAAAATAAATCGCCTCTGTTGCTAAAAATACCATAATAAGGATAAAAATGAAATGGCTTAAAATTACAAAGATTTACGCAAGTGTTTGTGCATTTTGTATAGTTAGTTCTGAAGTGTGCCGTTTTCTTAATACATTTTTACTTAAAAACTGATTTGTTGCTATTACACAATCACTCTCTATTATCTTTCAGGCTTTCAACCATATCAACCCTGTCAGCCTTTCTTCTCACAGTAAGAAGTGATACTGCATAGCATGCAATCACTATTACTATAGTCAGTATTATGCTCTGTGCTGTTATTACCGGTGTGTAAAGCACCCCCTCCATTCCAGAATATATCCTGAATACCACAACCATCATAAAATACCCTGTAAGCAATCCGACTGCTATACCAAACGGTATTATTATATGGTTTACATCAATAATCATTCTGTTAATTTCACGGTTCTTAAGTCCGAGTACTTTAAGCATTGATATGTTGTGGCGGTTCTCTGAAATAAGCATATTTACAGATACATACAATGCCGCAATACATATAATCGCACCGATTACCGCAAGTGAATATATAATTGCACCCATCTCTGTAAGAATAGTCTTCATCTGCTCCCTGATGTCATCTGATGTCACCGTCTTAGATATCTCATCGCCTAAGTCAAGCTTCTTCTCTGACAGCAGTCCGTTGTATGTTCCGTCATCCCATACGAGCAGTTTTCTTGCATTGTTCTGGCTGCACACAAGCAACTTCTGGCTGTCATTCATTATAATTCCGCTTATTGTGACTTTCTTTTCTTCCATTGTAATAGGATTAACAAATGTAAATTCGTCCCCGGCTTCGAGCTTATAGGCGTATGCCATTACATTTGTAACATAATATCCATTGGAAAGGTCTGCCCTGCTACCATCCTCAGTATCAATATTCAGATACTTCACATCTGTATCCGCGCCTATCAGTGAAAATGAAGAGCCGTCATGCTCGTATTTTCCTATAACAAGCTCATCTGCTCCTGCCACTTCATCTGTCTTTAGGCGGTTAAGCACATATTCATACTTAAAACTTCCCATGCTGTCAGCACCTCTGTCAATTACATTATTGATAGAGTCTATAAACATAAACGCAACTGTTATCATCAGTGCCCCTAAAAATGCACCTAAAAATACAACAAAGCTTCTTCCCGGATTGGCAAGTATGCTTCTTAATGCGAAATTATTTCTTACCTTGCCCTTCTTACCGGCTAATACATGTCTTGTTCTGCTGTCACCATCTGCATTGCCATTAAGCATTTCTACAGTGTCTTTCTTTAAGAGCTTAGACACTTTATGTGCTGCCTCAAGCATATAGATAGCCGTAGGAATTATTATTCCTATAACCGCTATCGAAATTGGAAGTGTGAAATGGACCGGCATTGGCTCATAATCTGCAAGGCTCATTTCGCCATATGGCTGCTGTATTATCTTGGTAATAATTGTAACAATAATTCCACCGGCAAGTCCCGGAATCATGGCAAGCACACTGTAATGCCACATAAGTTGTCTTTTAGTGTAGCCAAGTGCTGACAGTGTACCAATCATTTTCTGTTCCTGCTTTATCTTTCTGCCTATTATAATAGCTATAAGTGCAACTGTAATAAGCGGCAGTGTAAACAGAAATACAAATGCCATAATAAGAAACATTATTGCCTGATCATCAACCATTGTAATTCTCTGGTTATTGTCTTTCGCAAGATAGCTGTTTATCTTGTACTGCTCGTTCATGTCTTTTCTGAACTGTGTCACATCACTGTCGTCACTGTATACTACCTTGTACTGACATGAGCTTGCCTCAAGCGCATCGTACGCACTATCTGTCATGTATGCAAGGAAAAATGATGTGATATTCTTGTATGAATCATCAGTATTCTCAAGCATATACAGGTAATCAGGTCTTAAGAAATATCCTGTAACCTTGTATTCTTTTCCCTTAATTGTGAGCCTGTCGCCAATACTTACATGCTCACTTTCAGCATATCCCTTTGATATAACAATCTCATCATCGTTAAATATGTCATTTCCATCAATCACCTCATAAAGGTCGATTTTCTTATTGCGTTTGAAAACCCTTACTTTATATCCGTCCTCATTAATATTTACATAATGCTCTTTCTCAAATGTAACATTATATTTCTTCTCTATATTACTAATCTCGTTATCCGGTATCTCCACATATGTTGTAAATGTGGCATCTTCCAGCTTATTATCTATAAAGAATTGGTCACCATATGATTTAATTCCTGTTCCTGCTATGTAAAAAAGATAGAACAGCAGCAGGGCAACTACGGTAAGAACTGCCGCAGCTATATAAAACGACAGATTCTCTTTAACATTTCTTAAATATCTCTTGTTAAGAGTCATAACCAGCCTCCTCATAATCACATTTTTTATAATTCAGATACTTGTTCTTTTACAATTCAAGTTCCTCTGCGCTGTGCTTACTGTTGTTATCTGTGCAGGAAGCAACCTGACCATCTTTAATTCTTATGACCGTGTCAGCCATATCAGCTATCGCTTCATTATGTGTTATGATTATAATTGTAGTCTTAAACTGTTCATTGACTTTCTCTATGAATTTCAGGACATTTCTTGATGACTTGGAATCAAGCGCGCCTGTAAGCTCGTCGCACAGAAGAATCTTAGGATTCTTGATTAATGCTCTTGCTATCGCAACTCTCTGTTGCTGTCCACCTGAAAGTTCCTTAGGAAAACGATTCTTGTATTTGTCAATATCAAGTGCTTTCATTACCTCTTCTATATCCATTGGCTGCTTTGCAATATCAGCGACAACCTGAATATTTTCCTGCACTGTAAGGTCTGGAATCAGATTATAAAACTGGAATACAAATCCAACATCTTCCCTTCTGTAGTCTGTCATTTTCTTCTTGTCACTTCTGCTTATGTTCCTGCCTGAAATCGTAATCTCGCCTGAATCAAGTGAATCAAGACCTCCAATCATATTAAGAAGCGTACTCTTTCCTGAACCTGAAGGTCCGAGAATTACATATATCTTTCCTTCTCCCAAAGACAGGCTCACGCCGTCAAGTGCGTTGACAAGTGTCTCACCCTCGCCATAATGTTTTCTTGCATCCTTAATATCTATAAACATATATTTCCTCCCATCCTTTTTGCAGCTTTAACCAGCTTTTGTTAGTTTTCACTAACTTCACTGTGATAATAACACTTGTAATCATAATTAACAAGGGAATTTAATAAAATACGGCGCGCCAGTTTTTCTGACACACCGCATTTTGTGGATAGTTTATTATGAATACAGATATAAGCATTTATTAGTATGCAGCTTCGTATATTTCAAGTATCTGTTTCTCGCTAAGCTGCACATAGTTGTTCTTTAGGAGTCTCTGCTGAGTCTTTATTACATCGCCTGCAAATATTGCGATGTCCGATTTTTTCACACCAAATTCTTCAAGTGGTGCGCTCTTTAACACTTTATCCATAAGAGCATAAAGTTCTTCAAGCGCATTTTCAGGTGCTACTGAAAGACTTTCTGCGATAACAGCCTCAAGGTCATTGATTCTGCCTGTTGGCTTAATCTTTTTATACATCTTCATGACATCTTTGAACATAAGCTGGTTAGACTGTCCATGAGGTATATGATATACAGAGCCTAATGGATAAGCACAGGCATGAACTGCTGCGCAGCCTGCATAGCCGAATCCAAGTCCTGCCCAGTTAGAAGCCTTTAAGAAATCTGCTGCGTAAGTCTTCCATGCGTCTTCACCTCCGGCTTCCACGGACTTTTTCCAGCATGTAAGAATAGTCTTAAGTGCCTCTGTTGAGAAAATTCTTGAAATGCTGCAGCCGTTAGGACTTAAGAAGGATTCAACACTATGAACCATCGCATCTATTGATGAAGTTGCAAATATCTTATATGGAAGTGAGTCTAACATATTAGTTATCATAACTGCACTGTCTGCAACCATTGCCGGGTCTGCGAGTCCCATCTTAACGCCCTTGCTAACACGGTTAATTACTGAAATATTAGTAACCTCGCTGCCTGTTCCGCATGTTGTAGGAACAATGATAAGCGGATGAACTTTGCTAAGACTTCCTACTTTATCATAGAGGTCATCTACAGTATCATCCTTTCCTGCAACCGCAACAACCTTTGCAATATCAATAACTGTACCGCCGCCAACTGCAATTATACGGTCATAAGTCTTATCACGAAGTTTATTAAGAATTGCATCAACCATGCCGTCTGTCGGCTCACCCTTGCCGTATTTCTCACGGAAAAGTGTCTGTACTCCTATGTTAAGCGGAGCAATATATTTATCAAATGTATGCTCACCGCATAACACAAGGTCATCAGCACCGATTCCAGCTTCTTTAGCAAACTGTTCAAATGTATCGAATTCCTGTATTTCTGTCTTTATAGAAAAGCCCTTCATCTGCCTTAAGCCTCCTTCTTTAACTGCTTTGCATCGTCCTGCTCGAACTTGCGGTCAATCATGTCAATAATCATATCCGCTGTCTCGTCCCAGCCTAAGATGCTGCTGTTGATAAGCATATCTCTTGTATGCCTGTCGCCACGCTTCTTTCCTGTAATATACTCATGTCTTGCATGCTGTGCCTTATCAACAGACTCCCATTCTTCCTTAGCCTTACGCATATTCTTGATACCTTTTTCCTTCATGACCGCTGCAATCTCGTCTTCCTGGGGTGCATATATGAATACATTAAGAACATCATCTCTGTTTCTTAAAATGTAGTCACTGCTTCGTCCAACAATGACACATGATGATTTGTTGGCAAAATCATTAATTGCCTGGAACTGTGCGTCGATAACTCTGTTAGAAAGATTTGCATATCTTACACCGTATGATGTGTCAAATGCGTATCTTACGCCAATCTTTGTATCTGCCTCTTCAACAAGTCCCTTATCTACACCAATCTGTGCAACTACCTTATCAACAAGATCTCTGTTGTAATACTCGATTCCTAATCTGTCGGCAATCATCTTGGCAATCTGTGGACCGCCACTTCCATACTCACATCCGACAGTAATAACAAAATGTCTGTCCGGATACTTTGCATTTGGAAGTACTGCCTCTTCCTGTTCTTCTGCCTTTCCACCGTCCTCGACAATGAATATATCACGGCCAAACTCTGCACCGTATTTCTTCTTAGAATAGAAGTAGAAGAATACTCCAAGTGCAAGCCAGATACCAACTACAATCCATTCCTGCCATACAAGTGCGGCTGAAAATGAAGCTGGAACAATGTAGAGTAATGTCATGAAGCCTGCCATAAGTACTGCCATAACTCCAACAAATCTGCCTGCCTTAACCTTGTAAGGTCTTGCCATCTCAGGCTTCTTCTTACGAAGGATACAGAATGAAATTGAAACAAACATATAAGCAATAACACAACCAAATGAAGCTGCATCAACTAACCATACAAGCACGCCTCTTCCAAAGAAAGGTGCTACAACGCAGGCAATACCACAAAGGATAATAGCTGCTTCAGGAGTCTTATGCTTTCCTAATTTACCAAACATTTTAGGAATCATAAGTGACTCACCCATTGAATAAAGTGCACGGCTGCCGCCCATCAGGAATGAATTCCATGATGTGATGATTCCACACAAACCGCCGATGATAAGAACCTTGCCCATGAGCGGTGACCTGAATGCAATCTCAATAGCCTTGGCTGATACAAGTCCGTTCTGAGATGACATTTCCTGTGCTATTGCGCTCTGAGGCATTATGTAGCAGACTGCAAATATGATAAGGAGATACCATGCAACAGCTAAGAATATAGACAGAAGCATTATCTTACCAATCTTCTTGTATGGCACATTAATCTCCTCAGCTGCCTGTGGAATTACATCAAATCCTATAAAAAGGAATGGTGTCATGCAGGCTACCTTAAACACGCTGCCAAGAGTTGTACCTGTGCCTGATTCCCACATTTGTCCTGTAATATTAGCACCATCACCGTTAACTGCTGAACCGACTACAAGAAGAATTCCTGCGATAGCGATAATTGCTGTGAGGACAGTCTGTAATATAGCGGCTGTCTTCGCACCTCTTATATTGATAAATGTGATTAACACTGCAACGCCGACACCTAACAGAATTGTTGTCAGATAAATGTCTTTTCCAGCTATTGAATATAGGTAAACCTGATTAAATTCAGGGAAAAGGTATGTGATAACTGTTGGAAGTGCGGTTGCCTCAAATGCTGAGGTAGCCACATATCCCAATATAATCATCCATGTACACACAAAAGAACCTGTAGGTCCCATTGCCCTGTAACTGAATACATGTTCACCACCACACTGCGGCATTGCTGATGTAAGCTCTGCGTAGGTAAGTCCTACGAAGAATACCATAACGCCACCGATAAGCATTGCTATGATTGAACCGGCAAAGCCAGCCGTTGTAATCCAGTCACCAGAGTTAATTACCCAGCCCCAGCCTATCATCGCACCAAATGCGATAACAAGTATGTCCCAAGCACCCATTACCTTATCAAACTTAGATTTCTGCTCCATAATATATCCTCCCACGATTAAGTTGTGGTTAAAACCACATTTGCACTACACTTCTAACGCTTCCTTCAAAGCCTCCTCAAAGATTTCAAGACCTTTTTCCATCTGCTCATCTGTCATTGTAAGAGGTGCTAAGAATCTTACTGTGTTGCTCGCTGTACCACAGCTTTCAAGAAGAAGTCCCTTCTGGATAGCATTCTGGATAAGGTCTGCAACAAGCTTAGTTGCCGGCTCTTTAGTCTCTCTGTCCTTAACGAACTCTATACCAACCATTGCGCCAAGTCCTCTTACATCACCGATAACATCATATTTGTCCTGAAGCTCCTTGTAACGCTTCATAACTGTCTCTCCGATGTGTCTTGCCTTAGCTGCATAATCATCACGCTTCATAACATCCATTACTGCAAGTGCTGCGGCTGCTGCAACAGGGTTACCACAGAATGTACCACCGATAGTTCCTGCTGGAGCTGCATCCATAATCTCTGCTCTTGCTGTGATTGCTGAGATTGGAAGTCCTGCACCAAGTGATTTTGCTGTTGTGATAATATCAGGTGCTGCACCTACTTCAGCCCAGTACTCAGATGCATAATACTTACCTGTTCTGCAGTTACCACACTGAACTTCATCAGCTATCATTAAGATTCCGTTGTCATCACATATCTTTCTTACTGCCTTAACCCACTCGATTGGTGCAGGGATAAATCCGCCTTCGCCCTGGAATGGTTCAACAATCATGCAGGCTATTTCACTTGCTGGTGCACCCTCATCAAATATTCTGTTAAGTTCATCTATGTAATACTGAATTGCCTCTGCTTCTGTGTATCCCTTAGGTGCTCTGTAAAGATATGGATAAGGTGCTCTGTAGATACCTGCTGGGAAAGGTCCCATGCCTACTGCATATACCTTCTTGGCTGTAAGTGCCATTGTAAGATTAGTTCTTCCATGGAAAGCACCTGTAAAGCAGATAACTCCGTTTCTCTTTGTAAATGCTTTGGCAATCTTAATTGCATTTTCATCACACTCAGCACCTGAGTTAGCAAAATATGTTTTCTTGACATCACCCTTGCATGGCATTATTTCGTTAAGCTTTTCAGCAAGGCTTACATATCCGTCATGAACATATACATTGAAAATCGTGTGGAAATATTTCTCTGTCTGTGCCTTAACTGCTTCAATTACTTCTGGATTAGAATAACCGATATTAAGAACGCCAACGCCGCCAACCCAGTCAAGGAACTTATTGCCATCAAGGTCTTCAAACATTGCTCCGCCGCCCTGCTTGATACATATTGGATAAGCCTTTCCGCAGAGTGCCTTTGGAATTGCTGCATCTCTTCTGTCGAGAAGTGCCTTTGACTTAGGTCCTGGAACCTGCTCTGTAATAATTTCTGGAAGTGCCTTTGATAATTCTGTAGTTGTCATAATAAAATCCTCCTTATTGATGAAACTCTCAAAAGACAAAGGCGCCGAGAATTATCCATTCTCGACGCCTTTGTCTTTTAAAAACTTTAATTTATTTTCTTTATGGTCTGAATTATACTATTTTCTCTTTCTTTATCAATGTTTCTGATTAACTATATTAATTGTGCACCGTGCACAAATAGATACTTTCACACTGAATCTGCATTTATTTTCTGCCGCGATAGCTTCTTATCATAAATGCAAGCTTTAACTCAAGGCATGTATCCAGATTCTCAAAATCAACCCCAAGCAGTTCTCTTATCTTGTTAAGCCTGTAATTGAGCGTGTTCCTGTGAATAATCAGACTCTGCGCTGTCTCTTTTACATTGCAGTTGTGGTTAAGAAAGCTCTCCAGTGTCTCGCACAGACTGCCGTTATTAATCTCGTCAGCGTCTATCAGCTTGCCGATATTCTTCACAACATAATCATCCAGAAACCTGCTGTCCGTAACCTTCGATATAAATGTATATATCCCCTGCTCTTTATAAAAAAAGATTCGTTCCTCCGTATCCGAAACCAAAGCAACTTTAACTGCTTCTGCAGCTTCTCTTCGGCTGCTCTTCACATCTTCAAGATATTCAACGCTGCTTCCAATTCCAGCCTTAAGACAAATGTGATGTTTCCTTTCAGCATTTTCAATGATACGCTTTAACACAGCCTTCAAGTCCTCATCACTTATCCTGTCCGTCGAAACAAGTGCAAGAACGCTTCCAGTCTGCGGCATTACAAGCACATTCCCCGAATAAAATGAGAACTCCATATTGATAATGCTTCTTATCTCCTGTCCTGTTGATAATAAATCTTTGCTGCCACGACGGTTCTTTCCAAATACGAATTCAACAACACAGAAGCTTCCAGTCAGGTCAATTCCAAGAAACTGTGCCTGCTCAAGCACACTGTCACGGTTAAGATGCTCCGCATCAAGGATTGACGCAAATACCTGCTCCTCAAGGTTTCTGTTGTTCTCCTCAAGTACAAGCCTTTTACACAATATCTGTGACAAATCCACAAGCGGGAATTTCTCCGGCAATTCAAAAAGTGGAAGTTCTTCTTTATTACAGTACGCGATAAGCTCCGGCAGAATCTGTCCCTCATTGATTCCAAGCGCTGCAATCCCATAATCGACCATGCTTGTAATCAGTGCCATCAGTTTATTCTTATCCTCCGTCACATCAGGATTCGTCAGCACCACGAACTCGTCGCCATGAATATAATCTTCAACATGATACTCGTTCTTAACACACTGCAGGCAGTCCGCAAAATATATCCACCTTATCGTGTTCTTCATGCCAGCAGCTCCTGCCTTCATATTCAGAACATTATTTAGTTGTGGAATTCTTGTCATATCTTCGCAATTCATGTTGTCACCTGCCTTACATTTTTATGGACGTAAAAATGTGTTTTACCACACTTTTATGTACGAATTTTTGTGTTTCATTACATTTTTCCGCGCGAACTTTTATATTATATCACATTTTTCTGCATGAACTTTTCTTGATCCACTCATCTGGCATCTCAAAATGCTGGTAATCTTTTGCATGTTCCCAGTCGCCGCCCCACTCAAATCCATGTTCTGTAAACACCTTATAGCACAAATCGTCATGGTCGATTTTGTGTGGAAATTCAATACTTCTGTCTGTATACTTTTCAGCATTGGCAGGCTCTATATTTCTTCTGCCATCAACATATTTCACATAAGGATTATAAAGCGTGTTGATGTCAACCGCCAGCCCTAACGCATGCTTTGACAGCTTCGTTGAATAGGAAATGTATCTGAAATTAAACGCTGAAGAATTATTATCACTCATCGACTTCTCGTCATCAGCATCATATTCATCAATAAGTCTGATTTTTTCAATCTCATAGCCAGCCTCGTAAAGCTGCTTAAATATATCAAGCACATCATCAGCAATCAGCCTGTTCACAACCAGCTCACCTATGTGCGTTTTCCCATCAAATCCGACATACAAAACTTTAAGATACCGCAAATCTTCTCTTGGCACGGTGCAGTTGTCCTTAAATGATTTCCCCTGCATCTTTGCAAATATGTCGTCTGGAATTGGTGATATGGTAAATGGTTGGGTGTTCATTTGCTTGCTCCTTTATTTATCTAATATTCAAATTCTACTATCCTGCAATTCTCACATATGCATGCTTCCACTTTCGTTCTGTGGCTCGCCTTAAGCGGTGTGATTTCAACAAATCCTTTGGCTGTTTTCGCATTTGTGAATACTCCAGGCACTTCATCGGCAAAGCTGAATGCGCCGTCTTTACTGCTGAAAAGGTATCCTTTTCGCATTTCCTTATTACATTTTGGACAAATCATACATAACACCTCATTCCTTAATATCTTTACTAAGAACCGACATTGCCATGCTAAGTTTCTCTTCAAACTGCTCCGCTTTAACAAGCGCTATGCCCTCATTGTCATCGCCAAGCACAACCAGCCTGCTGCCATTCACCAGTCCAAAAGTCTCTCTAGCCTCTTTAGGAATAACTATCTGACCGCGGTCATTCACTGTGACAACGCCCCACATGTGTTTGCCTTTCGGTGCTGGTGCCATCTTCTGCCCTTCAAGCTGCGCATCATCCTTTATTAAGGAATCCATCGTCACTCCATAAAACTCTGCAAGCCTGCCGCATTTTTCAATATCAGGAATTGTTTCACCACGCTCCCATTTGGCATATGCCTGCCTCGATATTCCAATAACCTCTGCGATATCCTCCTGCGTCTTATCCGCAAGCGACCTCAGCATAATAAGATTCTCCTGTAGCATAATGTCAGTCCTTTCTGTTGTTATGTATGTATTATAATCCTTGTAAAATGTGGATTCCACCAATTGTAGTTGTCAGAAAAGTGGGAATTGTGGTGGAATTGGTTGCGTGGATGGGATTGCATTTATCAATCATATTGATCCTGTCAAAAGCGCATAATTTAAAGCCACTATTTTGTTTAATAACATATCCTATCTTCAAGAAAATCAAACATATAATTGTATCGTATTTTATATTCCACTATGTAACTATTAATTCCGGGGTCGCGTGTGCGTTCCAGAAGAATCATGGAAATTTTATATTCCACTATGTAACTATTAATTCCCTGCTTGCTGGAAGAACATCTTATATCCGCAGTTCATTTACATCCCACTATGTAACTATTAATTCCTAATGGAATATCAGAAACAGCAGCCCATAAGATAATTTACATCCCACTATGTAACTATTAATTCAAGCAAGCAATAATGTTTTATTCTGTTTTCGTATCATTTACATCCCACTATGTAACTATTAATTCTTGCACTTATTGCATTACCAGCCATAATCACTTTCTAATTTACATCCCACTATGTAACTATTAATTCACCACAAAACTGCAACTAATTTTTACCGCTATTCGATTTACATCCCACTATGTAACTATTAATTCTCTGAACGACAAAACTTAGTTGCCAATGTTTCTGCATTTACATCCCACTATGTAACTATTAATTCTTTAACATTCTTTCTATTTCTGCTTTATGATTGTAATTTACATCCCACTATGTAACTATTAATTCGCAGAGTTTGACTTTTATGCCATAACAAAGATTAATTTACATCCCACTATGTAACTATTAATTCGGCTATTCGTTTGATGTATTCATACTTTGATAAAATAATTTACATCCCACTATGTAACTATTAATTCGCATAGCCGCGAAAGCCGCTCTATCGGGCTGTAAACATTTACATCCCACTATGTAACTATTAATTCGCTGATACATCCAGCCTTCCTACATAATAATATTCATTTACATCCCACTATGTAACTATTAATTCTTAATAATGCCATGACGCGCAATGCTTCTGGTTCACATTTACATCCCACTATGTAACTATTAATTCTGGCTGATAATTGGGTTATACAGCCAGTGTATAGCATTTACATCCCACTATGTAACTATTAATTCCTAAAGTATGCTCAATATACTTTCTGTCTAATCCGTATTTACATCCCACTATGTAACTATTAATTCGGAGACTACGACAGACAATGTAAAGATGTGGATAATTTACATCCCACTATGTAACTATTAATTCTACTCAGCCAGGACACAAGCTTTTTCTTTTTGCGTATTTACATCCCACTATGTAACTATTAATTCGAACAGAGAACACACACGATAAAAAGCTGATAGTCAATTTACATCCCACTATGTAACTATTAATTCAGATGTTATGTTTTATACATAACATTTCTTTTGAAATTTACATCCCACTATTTAACTATTAATTCTCATAGTAAACGGATGCCCTATTTCTTCAAGTTTAAATTTACATCCCACTATGTAACTATTAATTCACCAAGCGGCGCTCGTTTACGACGCTTTTTACAAAAATTTACATCCCACTATGTAACTATTAATTCTGTTGAGAGTCTTCTTGTCCAGCCCGCCTGATCCATATTTACATCCCACTATGTAACTATTAATTCTGAATGATACTCAGGCACAAGACAATATTTTAAATCATTTACATCCCACTATGTAACTATTAATTCGGGTGCTTCTTATATAATGCGTTACAATTCCGTACAATTTACATCCCACTATGTAACTATTAATTCTAGCAGCAATAATTAACGCGGGAATTAATTCAACTAATTTACATCCCACTATGTAACTATTAATTCTAGATAGCACTTTTTTGAAAAAAAATGCTTAAAAAAATTTACATCCCACTATGTAACTATTAATTCAGAAGAATATGCGTCAGCACCTATTCCCAACTTATATTTACATCCCACTATGTAACTATTAATTCTAATAACATCTGCTGGAATTTGCACAAAGCCAACCTTATTTACATCCCACTATGTAACTATTAATTCAAGCCTGAACCATGCGACATTCTTCTTCAAAGTCAGTATTTACATCCCACTATGTAACTATTAATTCTACTGTTTACATGGTAATAATTCTACTATATTGTTATTTACATCCCACTATGTAACTATTAATTCATAAGAACAATGTCAAAAGAACATTATGCAAAAACATTTACATCCCACTATGTAACTATTAATTCCCGTAATTTTATATACAGCTTTAAACCTCTAATCTAAAGCTGTTATTTGTCGTTCTAATAAAATCACGCATATATTACTAATGTCATTTTCAATAAATTCAAATTAAACGCATAAATTAAGTCTTTGTCGACCTTGCTTATATTTTACACTATAATAGGTCGACAAGCAATTTCAAATATATCTTTATCATTTTTCACTTATAACTTTTCTTGCTTTTCCCACAATTCACAAAATACATAAGTCGATGTCAAATCAATGCCATTGCTAATTGTAAAAACAGCGATATTTTTACCCTTGAGAATAATTTCATAAGTACCTCTAAAATGTTTTTATATTGTTTAAGGCATTCAAAACTTTGCTATCAGATTCCATATTAAATAAATCTTTTTCATCTCAAAAATATTTTCAATTCCTCAGATTGTCTAATTTGTAAGTCATATTCTTTTAATTTTATCTTTTAAATATATCATTGTTCTGTATATTTACTACTATATTTTCTCACCAGTTCCCTATCGCTGGCATATATTCACCATCAATTTTCTACTGTGATTACCCATGATGCAACCAGCGTATTCATGATAAAAAGGTCAAAAAAGATTACAAACAGGATTATAAACAGCAATATACTGTCATGCTGGTTGAGCAGTTTGACAGATTGTCGAAGTATTCACTGGATTCGGATAATAAGAAAATGTATGAGGTAAGGAAGGAACAGTGGGAGAATGTTTCAAAAGAATATGAGAGGGGATATATAGATAATAATTCTCAGAGAATAGGAACGAATAAAATAGACCTAGATTATATTAATTCCAAAGATTATGCGGATAAATATATGAAGATTAGCAAAGATATGGAATTAAATAATGTAATATATAGTAAATCAATGGATATATTGAGAAGTAATAACAGTAGTGATACTGAGGGATTATGTGTGATAAGCGTTTCTAATAGACAGGTGTTGCTTAATGTAAGGGGAAAGCCTGATGCAATAGGTGTTGAACTAAATAAGAAGCAAATGTCTATAATAAATAAGCACAAAAATGATATAATAGGAATACATAATCATCCAACAAATTTATTACCTAATGGAAGTGATTTTGTTGCTGCTGGGGCAAGAGGATATCAATACGGAATAGTAGTAACACATGATGGAAGAATATATAAATATTCCGTAGGAGATAAACCATTTTTACCTTATTTGTTAGATAACAGGATTGACAAATATTGTTCAAAAGAATACAATTTAAATATTAAAGAAGCTTACGAAAAAGCACTCAATGAGTTTAGAAAGAAGTATGGTATATCATGGCAGGAAATAGAATAAGATGTTATTTGGATGTTGTGATACATCATCCGGATTGGACAATAGAAGATTTTGAAAAAGAAGAAGAAAGGCTTAAAGAAGAAAGTGATAAACTTACGGATTGGCCAGAAATAAAATAATCAGTTTTGTAGCCACCATTCGCAAGATCGGTGATATTTTTATACCCAATTTTAAGAAAGTGAGGATTTAGAAATGAAAGATTATGCAAGAGCAAAATCATAGGCAGATATGCTTGCAGAAGATTTGTGCATAGTAGAATAATTCAAAGTTGCACCGGTGCAACAGAATAACGATGAAAAACATTTTTCTTGAAATTACACCTATTCGCAGATTTACATTCCACTATGTATCTATTAATTCGGCAGAATAAGCCTTATACCTGATTATCTGTTAAGATTTACATCCCACTATGTATCTATTAATTCAGAACACGTTTGTTACAATAGAATCTATTATACAGCATTTACATCCCACTATGTATCTATTAATTCGTTCGAGGTTGAAAGTAAAATTGACTATCTAACTAAATTTACATCCCACTATGTATCTATTAATTCGGTTGATTCTTGCCATTTCCTGCCCTCCTGTTATATTTACATCCCACTATGTATCTATTAATTCATTAACAGAGCCTGCAGATACAAAGCTTACATTAATATTTACATCCCACTATGTATCTATTAATTCCCGTTCGTGGTATCGCTGCGAGGCAAAAGTGCCAGCATTTACATCCCACTATGTATCTATTAATTCTCCGCACACTCCGACTTCTGTGTTCTGCTTAATGCAATTTACATCCCACTATGTATCTATTAATTCAACAGCCGACCAGGCAAAGGAAATATTCTCTTTGATATTTACATCCCACTATGTATCTATTAATTCTTTCCTAACGCTAATAATTGTTGCGAATGGTCCTGTGATTTACATCCCACTATGTATCTATTAATTCTTACTTGTATAACTGTGTGTGCCTTTCACTGTAAAATTTACATCCCACTATGTATCTATTAATTCATAACTCTTGACATTCATCAAGAATTAATAATGTCATTTACATCCCACTATGTATCTATTAATTCAAGAATCAGGTTTTTGCAGTCAATGACGGTGACAAAGCATTTACATCCCACTATGTATCTATTAATTCCTCAACACCATTATCACATGTGATTGTCTTGATAATTTACATCCCACTATGTATCTATTAATTCATCAGCAGAGCCGTTAAACTCTGCCTTTGCTAGTATATTTACATCCCACTATGTATCTATTAATTCCTGAAGCCTTCCAGTTCGCTGTCGTGTCCTTTTTATTTACATCCCACTATGTATCTATTAATTCCCGTAATTATTAAAGCCTCTCTGTTTCTCAACTCTGAAGCGTTATTCTGTCTACCCTTTAAATCCGCCAACAGATTACCAATACTTTATGCCCTGAATATGCCAGAAGCATAGCAATATCGCCATTGTCGACTCTGTGCATATTTTACACTATTTCTGGTCGACAATCAAATTATGAAACTCGTCAAATCATCTTCCTTACCCCAAAATTCTTTATCCAGCCATTTTTCACTCCTGCTTTTGAATAAAATGACTGAATCCAGATTAGTATTAACATGTGGTTTCAACTCACGTCGTAATTTTTCTAATTGAACTGTTGATATTTCTCCTTCAAAGACAGAATTCTGAATATGTGTCAGATACTTTTTGCAGATTTTGAAAATATGTGACCATCTCTTTTGCCCATTTTCATCTTTACTAACATCATATACAAGTACAATATACATATACTACCACCATATTCTAAACCCTTCATATTCTTTCTCACCTATTAAATGCTTTATAAGCTTATATGCTTCTAACCTCATCAGATACTGATAAGACACCTGCCTTCCCAATTCTTTATGCATTATCGTTTTCTTCATACGATTCTCAAATTCTGAAACAATAAGTTTAGAAGCTTCTTTCTTAAGATGAAGATAGTTAAGTTCTTTTGTAAAGCTGTCTTCTGTTATCTGTCTCCTGTTTAACAACGAAAATATCAATCTGTCTCCAATCAATGGTTTAAATACTTCCGATATATCCAGACATAATGAATATCTTCTTACTCCCGGTTCATGCAGATAACTTATCGTTGGATTCAGTTGTGTATGATATATCTCGCTTAATAAACGCGTATACACCAGGGAATTAACAAATGAAATCAATGAATTAATCATATTGTCTGGCGGATGCATAACACGCTTATCAAACTGTATATCCTGATTAACAATCACATTCCACGCTGCATAATATCTCTTTCTTATATTTCCTTCAATTCCCATCAATTCTTCTATTGTCCTTGCTTTACAAAGAGTTCCACGAAGTGAATCTATATCCCTCATATATTCCGAGACATCTTTTTCGCGGCCATTATAATATCTGAGATTTCTATATATATTATCTGCTGCCGCCTGTATAAATTTTATGGCGATATCCAATCTCTTATCATAATCCACATAATGTTCAACCTGCTTAACCAGCAACTGACCTGCCTGATTTCCATCCTTTGGATAAAAACTTCCTGAATAATAATTATAATAATTAAAGAAATGTATAGGTATTCCATACTGCGATATATAATTAAGAAATGTCGTATTAAACGACATTTCAGACATTACATATATATCTGAAATTCTTTCAATTGGAATATCTCTTTTTTCTCCGTCATAAGCAGTGAACTGTAATGTATTATCCTTGCGTTTTAAATCCCCATTATTATACACATAAAAACTCTGTTTCAATTATCATCACCTTCTTCTGTCTATATAAAACACAAATCATAATATGCACATTTTTTGCATATCTTTTTCTCTTCCAGCTTCGGCGGATACTCCTGATTCTTCACACTAATGATTTCTTTTATAATATCATCTAGTTTTTTACAGTCCTCATCCGACAATTCTACATCAACATTTTTCTTCAGCAGCGGATAGTCTATCACGCCATGAAGTCCATCCACATTTCTTTTTTTCAGGTAATATAAATAATACTTAACCTGCCATATTCCAGCCTCTTCTATACTCTTGCTCTTCTTTATCTCATGAAGTTCATTTTTTTCATGAATAAAATCAATATTAATAATGCCATCTATTTCAATATGCTTATCATCCCGCTTGTAACTGTTCTCATCCAGTAATTTTCCAAGCTGCACATTTTCATTCTCATCTTCCATATTAATCTGATGACAAAAATACCATAACTTTCTTGAGCACACGAAATAATAATAAATCATCACTCCTGTTATTCTTTCTTCCATAAAATGCTCCTATCGTATGAATATTCAGACAAATATATCTCTTTCATATTCGCCTAAAACTAACCCTGCTCCTGTTAAATCCACAACATTGAAATCGTACATAATACATGATCTATGAATATCACTACCATATATTACATCACGATCTATCCCATCCGGATATTTCTTATAAGCATATAACTGTATAGAAATCACATATGAATCCAGCTTTGTTCTTGCGTCATTCTTCTCTCTTCTATCAGCATCAGAGCTATGCATTATATCAATGCACTCGCTTATAACTTCACGATTATCTTCATATACGTCATCAGGAATAATTTTAATACTGTTAATATCCCTGAATTTTTCATCAGCTTCACTTTTACTGTATTCTGCTGGTGTCAGTTCTTTAAACATTGCAAGAAACTTCTCTATATCCCTGTAATAATCCGTATCCTTTATCTCATCTGTACAGTATACTTTATTGATATATTCAGATTTGTCTGATTCTGTCATAACTCTGCCAATATATTTTTCTAAACACTCAACAGAACGAGTGTATATCTCACGATTATATATAGCCCGGCTGACTCCTACTCCATTTGCATTAATGTATATATGTATATTGGCCTTATCCGGAATATGCCGACCTTTCCTGTTGCATCTTCCCATTCTCTGCAACAAACTATCAGCCGTACTCATCTCTGTATACAACACATCAAAATCAATATCCAGACTTGCCTCAACTAACTGTGTTGTTACCCATATTCCCGTTTCATTTTCACTATCTGAGAACTTTATAATCTCATTTTCCAGCATTCTCTTATGTTCTTTGGTAAATCGTGCATGCAGAAGATGAACATTATCTGTTTTTTCGGTCAGGCTTTTATATATCTGCTGTGCCTTTTTTACCGTATTGCATATTACAAGAACCTTTTTATCATAGCTATCTTCTACAACCCTATCTATTTCTATATCGCCATCTTTTATATCTATCCAATGTCTTTTAAAATCCGATAATGCAGAAAAATCTCTGTATTCATACTGACTATCAGCCATCAATCCATATTTATGCATAAAACTTCCCAATACCGGTGGAAATGTTGCTGTTATTATGGCAAATTTTCCACCCATATCAGTCACTATCTTTAATCCATATATTATTGCTGCTATTACTGATGGACTATATGCCTGTATCTCATCAATAATTATCTTAGAATATTTCAATGTAGCTGCAAATATTTCTGTTCCCAACGCCTTATACACAAACTTAAACAACTGATCTACTGTACATATAGTAAGCGGCTGAGATAATAATTTTGCTTTCTGATATTTTTCATATCCATCAGAATCTGTTTCGTTTACCTGGTCTTCAAAATAATAGTGCATACTGTCTGAATGAAGTATTGCCACGTCCTTATATTCATACCTGTCTCTTATTCTTTCATATATTGCATTCGATGATACTACATATGGCAATGTATAAAATCCCTTTTCACCATTAAGCCATAATAATGATGCCTCTGTTTTTCCCATTCCAGTTGGTGCAACCACAACAAGATTCTTATCACATTTATCTCTCATATACTCCTGAACTGGTCTTAATCCATGCTGTTGAAAAATGTTTTCTATAGATGTTTTAAGATATTTTGTTGTGAAATCAGAACAATCCTCTGCTTCTGTATAACCAGCACTCACTGTATAATCAAATTTATTCAGCAGACCTTTGATTAGCACGAATTCCTGCCATTCATACAAATATTCATTCTTATCATAACAGCTCATGATGTATTTGTTTCCCGATATGCTGCCTGTATTTCTGAACAGAAGATATTTATTTATACTGGAAACCTTAGCTTTGATACTTTCATCATTTAAAAAATCCCTTATATATGGGTTATAGTATTTCTTACAGAAATTTAATATTATATCATCACCATTTTTATCTTCTCTGACATGATGATGATATACTGCTGTATAGAAAGCTTTATAATCATCATTATCTGCTTCTGGTATATGATTTTTAAATTCTTCAGGCGATGTAGTCATTGCACTTAAAAATCCGTGTGGTATCTCCTGAGTCTTTATTACATGCAGTTCTTTATTTATCTTAGATTGAAAAACAATGTTTGCCTTTCCCAAGTCATGCACTCTGCATGCTTCTATTATTATTGCTTTTTCTTTTTCTGTAAAATAATGTCCGAATTTTTCAAAAAAATCCTGTGCACATTCAACTGTATCATCCAAATGCTGTTTTAATGTCACCTGTTCTTCTTTAGAACCCCCATTCGGAACTGACTTTGCAAAATATTCCATCTACCCCTCCATACATTTAAATCCACAATGTAACTATTAATAAAATCTCATCACGCAAATATTACAACATCTTCATCATCCGTATCATCTACATACGCTCTTTCCAGGCATTTATGAGGCGGGCAGTAATATACCTTAACTCTTCCACCTTCTTTTTCAGACTTCCATCGCCTTAACCCCTGTTTAGTTATCTCATATTCTTTATTTAATGTATAAACAGTTGCTTTAACATGTTCTTCCCCCATGTAAGACACAGGAATATACATACCGTGATTAGTCAGTACTTCTTCATCTTCTTTTAATGAAACAATTCTGACATCTCTTATATCTATAATATCCTCATATCTTCCAAGAGACAGATATGTTGGCGGATTCTTAAGTGCCTGATATATTATTTCAAAATCAGCCTCATCCTCTGGCACAATATGTATTATGAGCTTGCATTCACATAACAGTTCAACATTGGCTATTCCCTTAAATATTCCATAATTACCGCCATCTTTTACGCATATCTGATGCCTGCCTTCTTCATATCTGGCACCTGCTGAAAATGAATAGCGTGTATACAGATCTGATATAGTCCCTTTGTTATCGCCCTGAATACTCAACTTCATTTTGTGATACTCTTTAAATCCACATGCGGCATGTATCATTCCACTTACTGTTGAATATGGTGGAAGAGGATAGGTCTCTTTAATTATAAAACTGCTCGGTTTTCTATAATTAACAAGATTCTGAAAACAATCCAGTCTTATTGCTCTATGCATAGTACTCATCCACTTTCTTCTTAAACTCTTCAAATGCTTCTGCTATTGTTACAGCCCCAAGTTTTTCCTTAATCTGACTGTCATTATTAAAGATTCCTGATGTTACTCCTACTATTGTAGAATTTTCAAGATCTTCACTGCTTTCTTTCATTTCTACCAATGTATCAACATTTATCATATTATTATCAATCTTAACTATATTTTCAAAAAACGGATTCTTTCTTTCATAGTTACCACCTATGATAAATAATGGAGATAAATTTTCTCTCCTGCCGCGTATATCTCTATAAAGATACTGAACGGTTTCAAGAAGTATTTTAACCCTTTTAGCTTTTTCCTCCTTTGATACATTAATCTCTCCATCAATTCCAACCCTGTCAAGATCCACTGAAATTGTATATGCATAATAAGAACGGTGAATTTCACTCTGTGCAATACCATTGTCAAGATTCTGGCGCTTAGCTAATCCCATATTAGTAAGAAACTCCAGCTCCCCCTGATATGGTTCAAGTGATATGGCGTTGCTAAGTCTAGCCACTGCACTTCTTGTTGATGCACCTCCCCTTGCATTATCGTCCTTTGCCATTGTCTTCATATAACCAAATAAATCTATTTCTGGGTAATCCTCAATAGTAGCTGATGGAGCAAACTGTACAACTCCGCTCTTATCCTCGACAGGTGTGTTATCCCACTCAGCCTGCTGTACAATATTGTATCTTATTGCCTGCCTTGATATATATGAATACTGGCTTGCATTACCTCTTGTCATTTTCTTAATATTAGAAATATTACCTAATCCTTCTCCATAATTCGCACTCTCTGCAACAAATACTATTGTCATTGTCAATCCGTTCTTACTCATCTAAATAACCTCCTCATTCTTCTTATTCTGTCTGCATCCTTTTAATCCCAAGACAAATGCATATCCATATTCTTCAAATAACTCCTGATTTTTCTGGATATATACAAACTCTCTTGGAATAACTAATTTATCAACCTGTCCCACTTCAGCTGGCACCTTACAGGTACAATATAATCTCATTACAATATCCAGAAATTTTCCTGTATTTCTCGTAGATAATGCATTAAGAAGCTGATATATTGTTCCTTTGATACATTCATCATCCTTTGCCCCTTTTGAAGACAATATGGCAGTTCTTAAAGCAAAACCACTATCCATTACTGTTATACTTCCCATTTCTATAACCTTACCTCCATTTCCTTGCAAATCCTTATCTTTCTTAACAAGTGCACTATACAACATTACAACATATATCCAATAAGCAGTTACTATCTGTCCCGCATTATCAGAATCAAGATTATTCTTAAGCACTTTCTTTAGAAGCAATTCCTGACTTCTATGTTTCAGAATATTCATAACTACATTTTCGTATATATTAAGATAATCCGCTCCAATTCTTGTGTAAGGATATTTTCCTAAATACTCTAAAGCTTTTCTTACCTTTTCATCATTAAATGTCTGAAGTGCTTCATTACTTATTACAGAAAAGATATATTTATCCTTCTCATCTGTTCCCTTTAAAATAACCTGAATATTGTTAAGCTGTTCAACTTTACAATCCATCAACTGCTTCAACATTCTGGCAAACCATTGTGTATATCGTTCAGCTTCTTTTTTCTCTGCCTCTGTCACAATCTTTCCACTCCTGCTATTAGAAGCCAGTAACTGATTAATTGATGAATTAGTATTCATAAATGCAAAACGCTGTCCTAAAAGTGTGAATCCAAGCGGACTGGCAGCATATACAAATGCGCATGCAGGACACAAAAAGGCATCTACTTTACAATTCCAAAATGCAGACTTTTTTCTTGCAAGATCATCTGCCATATCCTTCATAAAAGCAATAGAAACACGTTCCTTGTTTCCCATTGGTCTTCCACAGTCTATACACATATCCTTATCTTTATCATGATTTGTCCTGATATATTCTTTAAATGGTTTTGTAAAATCCTGTTCAAACAATATACGCATGTCCTTCTTTGCATTAGCTCTTAGCAGAAAACATTTACCATCCCAGAAACGATTAATATAGTTATATATGAC